>Ga0308162_1000072_pt1 | contig 139136 bp, 125 predicted proteins | sample PhySR2_FD_201370 | JGI IMG/M metagenome (GOLD analysis project Ga0308162, IMG submission 201370) | Phyllosphere microbial communities from UC Gill Tract Community Farm, Albany, California, United States - DLSLS.R2 | ecosystem: Host-associated > Plants > Phyllosphere > Unclassified | place... | reverse complement strand
GAAAAAGCAAAAATCGAGCTTTCTTCATCAAATGCAACTGAAATCAACCTTCCATATATCACCGCTGATGCAACTGGTCCTAAACACTTAGTGATCAATGTAACACGTGCGAAACTTGAAGGTTTGGTTGCTGATTTAGTGGCGCGTACCATTGAGCCTTGCCGTATTGCGCTTAAAGATGCTGGGCTTTCAACTTCTGACATCTCTGACGTCATTTTGGTTGGTGGTCAGTCTCGTATGCCGCTTGTACAACAAAAGGTACAAGAATTCTTTGGTAAAGAGCCACGTAAAGACGTAAACCCGGATGAAGCAGTTGCAATTGGTGCTGCGATTCAAGGTGCTGTATTGTCTGGTGACAAGAACGACGTACTACTGCTGGATGTAACCCCGTTAACACTGGGTATTGAAACTATGGGCGGCGTGTTGACTCCAATTATCGAGAAAAACACGACGATTCCTGCGAAGAAATCACAAGTGTTCTCTACAGCGGCAGATAACCAGCCTGCAGTAGATATTTCGGTTTACCAAGGTGAACGAAAAATGGCTCAACAAAATAAATTGTTGGGTAACTTCCAGTTAGGCGATATCCCACCTGCTCCACGTGGCGTACCGCAAATTGAAGTGTCATTTGACATTAACGCTGACGGTATCCTGAAAGTTTCTGCAAAAGACAAGAGTACTGGTAAAGAGCAATCGATCCAGATTAAAGCAAACTCAGGTTTGTCTGATGCTGAAATTGAAGCAATGATTAAAGATGCGGAAGCGAATGCGGAAGAAGATCGCAAGTTTGAAGAACTGGCGAAAGCACGTAATGAAGCGGATGCACTGATCTCTTCTGCACAAAAAGCAGTAAAAGATCTGGGCGAGCAAGTAACTGCTGATGAAAAAACTGCCGTTGAAACAGCAGTTTCTGAACTTGAAGCTGCAACTAAAGAAAATGATGTTGACGCTATTAAGGCAAAAACTGAAGCATTACAAAACACCATTATGCCAATCACCCAGCGTGCTTATGAAGCCGCTCAAGGTGCTCAGGGTGGTGCGCAAGGCTTTGATCCGAATGCTTTCCAGGGTGGTGATGCTGGTCAGCAACAAAAAGCTGATGACGGTGTCGTTGATGCTGAATTTACTGAAGTTAAAGATGATAAAAAATAATTTTTCACTTTAACTTTCAAAAAAACCGCGCTCAGGCGCGGTTTTTTCTTGTTTATAGTTTTAGGGTTTTCCGGTAAAAAGCCTTGCAATATTATGTATGGATATTACCCTGTCTAGTTACAGATCATTTTCATGATATGGTTAAGACAGCTAGAGGGGAACAAAGATGGATATTCAGGTGAGTTACTATCATATTCTGATTGAAGCAAATGATCATATCAGCACTATTGAGCAATCACGCGATATTGAGCTATTTAATATTACAGACTTAAAGCCCTATCTTTATTCAGTACTGCTCCCCTACTTAAATGATTGTGCGATTGAACTTGAAGATGAAAATATTGAATTTAATGATATTTTACATTTCTCTATCAAGCAGACCTTGTTACCTATTGAACAGCTCATTGAAGAAGAACAAAAACTTTTACCAAGTGATACTGAAATTACCATCACTGCATCTGAAATTTTAAATGACCATGAAGTTTGCCAAGATGTTACCGCCGTTATTATGGACTTGCTAGAGGCGATGATTACACCAGACGAAGATGATGAAATAATTTAAATTACTTTCCGACTTTTATATTCATGAAAAGCAGCGAAATACTTCGCTGCTTTAATTTTAGATTTTACTGCATAATATATTCAGCACGAAGAGCGCGTAAAATTTGCTGCCCTGCCCGTCCGGTTGGATTTAATCCTAAACGCTGCTGTTCCTGACGAATGGCCTGCCGGGTTTTATCACCGATCAGTCCATCTACTGCCCCGATGTCATAACCCTTTTTTAATAAAAACTGTTGAATTTCACGCCGCTCCGCACGTGATGTCCCGGCATCATCGGTTGGCCAGGCCGTCAAAAAAGGTCCCTGTCCTTGTAAACGGTCCGACAAATGGGCAATCGCCAACCCATAACTTTCTGCCGCGTTATAACTATAAATCGCATCAAAATTTTTAAATACTAGAAAAGCCGGTCCATTTTCACCTGCCGGCATCATTAAACCTGCTGGTGTAGAACCTGAAAGATTTCCCTGAACCAGTGCAGTACCATCAGCACGAGTTAATCCGCGATTTACCCAGCTGTTTAAAGCTTTTTTATTACGCCGCCCTTCTCCCTGTGCAGAAAAACCTGAAGGAAGTTTGACTTCAAATCCCCAAGGCATACCGGTTTGCCAGCCGCGTTTTTTTAGAAAGTTTGCTGTAGAAGCTAAGGCATCTGTAGTACTTGAGACTAAATCACGCCGGCCATCTCCATCGAAATCGACCGCCAGTTCCTCATAGGTCGAAGGCATAAATTGGGTATGGCCAAAAGCGCCTGCCCATGAACCTTTTAACTGCTCTTCACGTAAATCTCCACGTTGTAAAATTCGCATGGCTGCAAAAAACTCGCCACGAAAATAACTTTGGCGCCGGCCTTCACAGCTTAATGTTCCAAGCGCTTGCAACAAGGGATAACTTCCTGAAATATCACCGAAGTTGCTCTCTACCCCCCATACTGCTACTACTGTTTCGGCTGGTACACCATAAGCTGCCTCAACACGCTTGAGTACCTCTGCATACTGTGCCAGTTTTGTTCGGCCTGCCTGTACTCGCTCTTCATCCACCAGACCCGACAGATAATCCCAGATTGGTGTAGAAAACTCTGGCTGATAATTTAGCTTGTCGATTACTGAATAATCAGGTGTTAAAGATTGGGTATAACGGTCATAAGTACTTCCGTTTACTCCAGCAGATATAGCCTGTGAACGCAAGTTGCCCAGACATGCCTGAAAATTATTTTGTGGACTATAGACATTTGAAATAGCAGATGTTGCTGTTACCGAAGTAGAACTCGATTGACCATTAATAATTAATTCAGCATTAACCTGAGACACGCTCAAAAAAGCGGTAGAAAAAATTAGAGCAAAGTGGCGCATAAGATCCTTATCACTTTGAATTTAAATTATTGTTTTTACCATAGCATTCTGAAGTCAAAATGGAAGTTTTGAAACGTAAATTTAAATTCAAAATTTTCTGTTTTAAATTCATTTTAAATTTAAAAATTTTATCCACAACCCTTCAGCATTTAAATTTATAAAGATAGTTTTAAATTCAAATTAAAAATCCATCTTAAATTAATTTGAATTCAAATAATCTCTTTTAAATTTATAGATAATTATCAATACGAATGCACTGGCTAAAGAATGGTTACGCTCAACAAGATGAACTTTGAATTTATTTTTTTAGTTTTAAATTCAGAATTTATTTTCTAATTTTAAATTTGTCCACAAACCAACCGGCATGAAACTTTAAATTCAAACTTAAAATAGAAAATTTAAATTCAATAAAATGAATTCATAAATCTAAATTTAAATATTATTTCCCAATTTCATAAACTCTATATATAAAGCTACTTTTTCAGCCGAATGCTGAGTTGATAAATTCAGTAACTATTGAAGAATCTGATGCGATTCAGATATTGAATAAAAATTAAAAATTAAAGATATTCACAGCTAATAAAAAAGAGGCGCAATCATGCCGTAATGACCGCTATAAAAAAAGCGGTCACTAAAATGACCGCTTTTTTTAGCAACAGTTTAAGGTTTAAATGTTCATATCTTGAGTCAAGGCTAATGGCTCTGGCAATATTTTCGCCAGCTGACGACATAGCTCTGTCAGCTCTGCATGATTAACCGGCATTAAGGTAATATGACCGAGTTTACGCCCCGGCCGTTCTTCCTTGTTATACATATGCAGATGCGCACCATTTAAAGCCAGTACCTGTGCGGCATCAGGATATCGCCCAATAATATTGATCATCACTGTAGGGCGAAGCACTTCTGTAGAACCGAGCGGTAGGCCTGCAACAGCACGTATATGGTTTTCAAACTGTGAACAGACTGCACCTTCAATTGACCAATGCCCCGAGTTATGTACCCTTGGCGCCATTTCATTGGCATACAGACCGGCTTCTGTCACAAATAACTCAAGTGTCAGTACACCTACATAGTTCAGATGATTCAGCAGCCGGGTAATATAATCCTGAGCAACCGGCTGTAACTGCTCACTATTCGGTGCAGGTATAATCGAATGTGACAAAATACCATGATGATGATGATTTTCAGCTAATGGCCAGCTCTTAACTTCACCATTCTGTCCACGTACCGCAATAATTGAAACTTCACGGGAAAATTTTACAAAGCTTTCTGCAATTAAAGATTTGGCCGGACCCAGTTCAGCCCAAGCCTGTTCAATCTGCTCTTGCTCGCGCAGTACAAATTGCCCTTTACCATCATAACCTCCAGTTGCCGTTTTCAGTACAATCGGTAGACCCAACTCGGTTACAGCCTGCTGTAGGCTCGACAAAGAATCTACTGCACGATACGGCGCTACTGGTATATCCAGCTGGTCAAACAGTGCCTTCTCTAGCAGACGGTTCTGAGCAGTAGCCAATGCTTGACGTGGTGGATAAAGCTGTTTGCTCTGCAAGAGAGTATCAACATCCGCGAGAGGCGTATTTTCAAATTCGAGGGAAAATACATCTGCACTTTCAATAAATTTTTCCAGACCCTGCACGTCATGCTCAGAAAAGACCTGACCCAATATTGCTGAAGGGCAGTTATGGTTGGCTTCAAAAAACGTACATTGAATGTTGAGTGGTAAGGCAGCTTGGGCCATCATGCGGCCGAGCTGGCCGCCACCAAAAATACCGATAGTCTTATTCATGATATCGATCCTGTCTTAACCCTGACCTGGAATATTATTACCCGCAACTTTTGCAGTTTGCGCTTCACGGAAGCCTGCTACATTTTTTGCAATTTCGGGACGGGTCAAACCCAGAATCTGGGCGGCCATAATAGCGGCATTGGCAGCACCTGCAGGGCCAATGGCCAAGGTACCGACTGCAATACCTGCCGGCATTTGTACAATAGACAACAGGGAATCTACACCATTTAGAATTGAGGACTTAACCGGAACACCCAGTACAGGTAGATCGGTTTTGGCTGCACACATTCCAGGTAAATGTGCAGCTCCACCAGCTCCTGCAATAATGACCTGAATCCCACGATCGCGAGCTGTTTCAGCGTATTCAAACAGACGGTCTGGAGTACGGTGTGCAGAGACGACTTCAGCTTCAAAAGGGACACCAAGCTGCTTGAGCATATTGGCAGTATGTTCGAGGGTAGCCCAATCCGATTGGGAGCCCATGATAATTCCGACTAGGGGTTGAGCGTCAGTTGCGACCGCATTCATTGCTAATGTTCCAGAGACTAGGTAAAAAGAGATCTCGACCAGAGCCAAGCTTTAAATGAATAAGTAGCCCTCTATTATAGACTGATTTTTGCGCTCACGACCATTTAACCTTATAGCTGCTGGCTGTTTTTTATGATTTTTCAGGAAGCAGCCGAGAAACTTTATTAAAATAGTTAAAAAATTCTTACTGGCTGCGAAAGATAAAATAAACACAGCCTAACAGACATAAACCTGCCCATAAATAGTCCAACTTAAACGGCTGCTTAAACAGAAAAATCATGAAAGGAACAAATACCAGTAAGGTGACTACTTCTTGGGTAATCTTCATTTGGCCCAAGCTCCATCCATACTGGGATAAAAGACGTGTTGCCGGAATCATAAAACTGTATTCAAGCAGTGCAATCAGCCAGCCAAATAAAATAGCCTGCCATAACGGTACACCATGTAAAAATTTTAAATGCCCATACCAGGCCAGAGTCATAAAGCAGTTCGAAATAATCAATAACAGCAGGGGCAGGTACAGGTTTGGATTCATGGGTATTTATACAAGACGGTACAGGAGAGTAAAGACTTTAATCTATTTGAAAAATTCGACAAATATTTTAACCAGATTTTTTATCGTAATAATTTAATAGCGGGGCAACAGTAATCAGATCTGATAAAAAATCCCTGAAAGCCTTATAACGACTACAAGAACAACTATCTTTTCATGAATAGCCTTGCTATCGTTGCTGACAATTTTAATCGATCACGACAACAACACGATAAGATCAAGTGATGTGTCAAAAGTAGTAGAGAGGGTAAGTTATGCATCTGCATATTTTAGGTATTTGCGGCACATTTATGGGATCACTGGCACTTCTGGCACGTGATCTTGGGCATACTGTGACCGGTTCAGACCAGAGTGTCTACCCGCCAATGTCTACCCAGCTTGAGAATGCGGGCATTACCTTAATGCAGGGCTATAATCGCAGCCATTTACAGCCATATCCCGATCTGGTCATTGTGGGCAACGCCATGAAGCGTGGAATTGATGCTGTTGAATATATGCTAGATGCCGGTCTGCCTTATATTTCGGGACCACAGTTTCTGGCTGATCATGTATTGCAGGGTAAACATGTACTCGGTGTCGCGGGTACTCATGGTAAAACCACCACCACCACCATGCTGGCTTGGGTACTGGATCAGGCCGGTTTAAATCCCGGTTTTCTAATTGGCGGTGTGCCCCTTGGATTTAGCCAGAGCGCACGGCTGGGCGGGGGCAAGTACTTTGTAGTCGAGGCAGATGAATATGATTCGGCTTTCTTCGATAAACGCTCCAAGTTCGTTCATTATCATCCTAAAACAGCAATCCTGAATAACCTCGAATTTGACCATGCCGATATTTTTGATGATCTGGCTGCCATTCAAAAACAGTTTCATCATCTGGTGCGCACCATTCCAAGCACTGGCCGGATTATTGCGCCTATTACTGAAACCCATATTGATGAAGTACTGAAAATGGGCTGCTGGACACCTGTTATACGTACCGGTTTGGATACCGATACCCAAGCCGAACTCTATGCAGAACTAATTCAAGCAGATGGCAGCCATTTTAAGGTGCTGGAGCAGGGTAAGGTTATTGCTGAAGTTCAATGGTCCATGACAGGCCAGCATAGTGTTGCCAATGCTTTGGCTACCATTGCTGCTGCACAGCATGTGGGTGTCAGTATTGTTCAGGCGTGTGAAGCACTGTCCAGTTTTGGGGGTGTCAAACGCCGTATGGAGCTGCTGGGTACGCTCAGGGGTATCGAAGTTTATGATGACTTTGCACATCATCCCACTGCAATTGAAACGACACTGGATGGTGCCCGTAAACGTCTGGGTGAACGGCGCCTTTGGGCGGTTATTGAACCGCGTTCAAATACTATGCGTATGGGTAGCCATAAAGACGGACTGGCCCACTCGGCCCGCCTGGCAGATGAGGTAATCTGGTATCAGCCAGAAGGCCTGGACTGGGATCTGCAACCTGTAGTCGAGGCCGCTCCGAATAAGTCACAGGTGAGCCGTTCTTTGGATGAAATTATCCAGCGTATAGTTCAGGAAGCAGGTGAGGGTGATGCTGTGGTGATTATGTCAAATGGCGGGTTTGGCGGACTGCATCAAAAACTGCTGGCAGCATTACAAAGCTAAACTGAAAGAGCGGGTTAACACCCGCTTTTTTATGACTCTTTACTGTAGTGATGTATCCTGCCTGAGTGCCTTACGCAGAATTTTGCCCACCGTTGATTTAGGCAGTTCATGCAGAAATTCGATATAGCGTGGCTGTTTGTAGCCGGTTAAATTTTCTCGGGCATAAGACTGGATTTCCTCTGCTGTTAAAGACTGTTCTTTTTTGACAATAAAAGCTTTTGGTACTTCCCCAGATTTTTCATCTGCTACCCCAATCACTGCAACTTCCAGCACTTTAGGATGCTGTGATAAGACAGCCTCGATTTCATTGGGAAAGACATTAAAACCTGAAACCAGAATCATATCTTTTTTACGGTCAATAATTCGTACATAGCCTTTTGCATCCATGACGCCAATATCGCCACTACGGAAAAACCCGTCTACTGTCATGACTTTTGCTGTTTCTTCAGGCAGATTCCAGTAACCTTTCATTACTTGCGGTCCCCGTATGGCGATCTCGCCTTTTTCGCCTTGTACCACTTCTTGCCCTGTATCATCAAGAATTTTGATTTCTGTTGCCGGGAGTGGAATGCCAATTGAACCACTGAATGTAGTGGAAGCTGGAGGGTTAAATGTAGCCACTGGAGATGTTTCAGACAGACCATAGCCTTCACGGATCATGCAGCCGGTAATTCTCTGCCAGGCATCGGCAGTAGATTTGAGTACAGTCATGCCGCCGCCTGTAGTGATGCGCAGATGGCTATGGTCGAGTGTTTTAAACTCCTGATGATTAATAAGTGCATTGAACAGGGTATTTACTGCTGGAAAAACTGCAGGCTGATATGTTTTAAAACAATGCACCAGATCAGACAGATCGCGCGGATTGGCTACCAGCACCGTGGCATAGCCTTTATTTAATGTACTGTGCAATAAACACACGGTAAAGGCAAAAATATGATATAGCGGAAGGGCACAGATCGTGACTTCATCTGCATAGGCATCACGGTCACCGAAGTAACTGCAAAACACTGCATTATTTTGCAGTAGATTGGCAATAATATTACGATGTGTCAGCTCTGCACCTTTAGAAACTCCAGTCGTTCCACCTGTATATTGCAGTACTACAGTATCCTCTTGATCAAGCTTGGGACGAAGATAGGTCTCCGGTAAAGTTTCAGAGAGAATATCTTTTAAACTGAATATTTGTGCTTCCTGTTGGCTTTCAGGTTTTTCAGCAGGATCAATCAGCAAATCTGGCGCAGCTGTAATCACCACATACTGTATAGCAAGCTGATCTTTGACCTGCTGGTAGACAGGCATAAACTGGTCGAGCAGTACCAGTACAGAGGCACCTGCGTCATTAAGCTGATGCTGTAGTTCACGTGCGGTATAAAGTGGATTGACATTGACCAGTATATAACCGGCCCGGATGACAGCCAGTGACACAATCGGATACTGAATGATATTCGGCATCATCACTGCTATGCGGCTACCTTGAGGTAGTTGAAGATGTTGTAAAAAGCTGGCAAATTTACGGCTATATTGCTCAATCTCGTCGAAAGAGAATTTTTTATCTTTAAAAATAAATGCAGTACGCGAGCTAAATTTCTGAAAACTATGTTCCCAGAAATCCAGTAAAGTCACATGTCGTGCAGGTAGTTGAATAGTTGGGGCAATATTCCATTGTTTGTATTCATTTGACCAGACATTCTCTGTCATTGCTCTATCCTTTATTGTGCGCTTTAGATCAAAGCAGTTTTCTATTCAGAATTATTATTTTTAAATCAGGCTATTCTCATGGAGCTAGTTACTGCTCATTGCGAGCAGCTTCAAAATGATCTTTATATTTGAATTTTAAAAAACAGGTGTGAATTACACACCTGTCGAGTCAAAGTCATTAATCAAACTTGAACTGTTCCGGATTAAGTTCAAATAGGGTATCCATTCCAGAACGGATCATTGCCGCATGGGTTAAGGTACGGTTTAGAATGCGGCTATAATAAAACTGCGCCGTAGCTACCTTGGCCGGATAGTAGGGATCTGTATCGCCCTGAGCAATTTTATCTTCCGCTACAATCGCCATTTTTGCCCACAAATAGGCAAATACGGTGTATCCGGAGAAATAAAGATAATCGACTGCTGCGGCACCAATTTCTTCTGGTCTCTGCTGCATTTTATCCACCACGTCTCTGGTCAGTTCTAACCATTCCTTGACTAGCTGCTCAAGCTGCTGCACCTGAGCGGAGAACTTATCATGCTGCTGATGCTGCGTGGTAAATTCCTGAATTTCATCGGTTAGGGCTTTGAGCAGGTTACCTTTAGAACCAATTACCTTACGTGCCAGCAGGTCAATTGCCTGAATTTCGGTTGTTCCTTCATAAAGACAGGCGATCCGTGCATCACGAGCAATTTGTTCCATTCCATGTTCAGCGATATAACCATGTCCGCCAAAAATCTGCATCCCATGCTTGGCCGACTCTACCCCCGTTTCGGTCATGAATGCTTTGGCAATTGGGGTTAAAAGGGCAAGTTTGTTTTCTGCCTGTTTCTTTTCATCTTCATTATTTGAAAACTCGGCCATATCGACATAAGTAGATAAGTAATAGGCAAGGGCACGCGAGCCTTCTGCAAAGACTTTTTGAGTTAATAGCATCTGGCGTACTGCCGGGTGCACAATTATTGGGTCAGCCGGCAGTTCTGGGTATTGGGGTCCAGCTAGAGAGCGCATTGCCAGGCGTTCTCTGGCATATGCCAGTGCACCCTGATAAGAAGCTTCAGAAGCAGCCAGTCCCTGAATTGCAGTGCCGATCCGTGCCGAATTCATAAAGGTAAACATGCAGTTTAGGCCCCGGTTTTCCGGCCCAATCAGAAAGCCTTTAGCCTGATCAAAATTCAGTACACAAGTCGCATTTCCATGAATACCCATTTTATGTTCAAGTGCACTACACACCACGCCATTACGTTCGGCAATATTCCCGTCCGAATCCAAATTAAACTTAGGTACGATAAACAGCGAGATTCCTTTGGTACCCGCAGGAGCATCTGGTAAACGTGCCAGTACAATATGAATAATATTTTCAGTCAGGTCATGTTCCCCAGCAGAAATAAAGATTTTTTCACCACTGATAGCATAACTGCCATCCGCATTGGGCACTGCTTTGGTCCGGATCAGACCCAGATCAGAACCCGCATGGGATTCGGTCAGGCACATAGTACCTGTCCATTCCCCCGAAATCAGCCGGGTAAGGTAGTGCTGCTTCTGCTGTTCGGAACCATGATGTTCAATAGTGCGCATGGCTCCATGTGAGAGTCCAGGGTACATGCCCCAAGCCCAGTTGGTTGAAGTAATGATTTCTGAAATTGCAATACGGAATAGGGTAGGGAAGCCCTGCCCGCCATACTGCTCATCGCCAGTGAGTGAAGTAAAACCCAGCTCGACATATTTTTTATAGGCATCTTTAAAACCGTCTGGCGTGGTTACTACACCATTTTCCAGCTTGCAGCCCTGCTGGTCACCAATACGGTTAAGTGGTAAAAGTTCGTTCTGGCAAAAATCTGCTGCAGCTTCCAAGTACTGCTCTAATATCTCTGCACTAAAGTTATCTTGGGCAGCCGGATATTGTTGATAGCTCTGTTCAAAGTTTAAAAAATCATTGAGAACAAATTTCATGTCGCGTAGCGGTGCAATATAATTCGGCATCGGCCATATCCTTATCGGGTTTGTAGTCTGAATTTCTATCTGTACGGCTCAAGCTATTTGTAAATAATATTTCGCACTGTGAAATTCAGTTATGTTTTATTCCATCATAATTTAAGAAATCTTGAAAATCCAGTGAAGCATAAGAATAGCTATTACAAAAAATTTCATATCAAGAAATTAAATTTTAGCTAAAATTTTTAAATATACTCAGAAAAGCAGTCATCTTATTTTTACTAATCAAGTGGCTTAGGATTTACTTTAAATAAGCTGCACTTCTTATTGGTTCTATTGGATGAGACAGGCTGTGCCATTAGCTGACTAGAAACGATAACCAATCTTTAATCCATAGCCGATAGAATGGTTATCTTTAAATTCGCTGACATAGTATTGACTTCCTGCCTGTGCACCGACTTGCCCCTTGGCGTCTCCAAGCCAGGTATATTTCATTCCTCCAGAAATAAAATATGACGTGACAGGGCTATATTGAAAGCCCAGTCCAATATTGTAATAACCTTTTATTGGACCGCCCGTAGATACATATTCTCCAGCACCGGAATCCCATCCTATAGAAGCAGAACCATTCCATTTGGAGCTAAAACGCTGTCCAATACCTAAATTCGCTGACCACTGGTCATGAAAATAGCGCACCAGATTAAATCCCTCCGGCCGGCTGGGCGTAGAAAGCACACCGACTATTTCAGATATTGCGCCAAAGCGGTAAGGTTGAAATGCGAAGTCATCCCAGTTTACCCAGCGCCCATTACCAAACAGAAGAGTGCCCGGCCGTAAACCAGTCTGGAACTCAAAATTAAGCGAAGCCGGTGATTCAAATTTGGTGGTTCCAGACTCCCCTGCAGAAGGTAAACGGGCAACGATACTATTAATGGCAGCCTGCTGCTCCGGAGAAATCTGGCCAAGAGCTACCAGCTGTTGCAGATAATTGCCCACATAATCTCGTCCGGACCGGGTACTCAGCATATCAATCAGTGGTGCTTCTTCGATGGCATTAATCTTGTGGGTGATTGCAGAGCGGTAAGTTAAGGAAGTCCTGATAGCCTTTTCAGGAATCTGGTAGGCGAAGCCGGCAAGCCAGCCCCAATCTCCTGTTTCCTCGGCCTGAAAGTTATAACCGTTATATAAGCTGTAAGTGGCCCCCCGCAGTTGAATATCGCTTTTAAAAGTCTGATAAACCGGCCCTGCATAAATATTCCAGTTTTTATTGGGCTGATAGCCCATGATCCAGCTCAAATTTTGTGTATTTACCTGTGACAGGGTTTGTCCCTCAGGTATCTGACCATCTGTAGCCTCAGCCAGACTGCCAGTTGTAATTCCTGGCAGTACCACCTGATCCTGCGGAGTAGCAGTGAAACTGTTATTTCCTGAGTATTCACTGTCTGAAGCAAAAGGCTGATCATAAATCAGGCCAAATGAAAATTGTGGTGCAAGCTGCAATTTGAATGCAGCCGCCGGCCGATAATCAGTATTGGCAATATCATCAATCATACGGTCAGTATTTGTCGTGCCAGCCTCCTGGCCCTTGAGTGTAGTATCACTGACCGTTAAAGTGGCTTCAAAGTAATTGCCCGGCTGTAAAAAACTGGAGATTGATTGGCCAGTACGGTCAAATGCTGCCGCATGAAGTGTTGGGCTAAATAATGTTCCAATTACTGTAGCGATTACTGTCTTTCTCATTCTTGTGATCCTTTTCTTATATGGAATCTGATCGGTTATTGATCATGGTTTTTTATTTATAAAAATTCCTCTTAATCTGTTAATTTGTCTTGCATTTTTAATAAAAAATCTAATTAACAGTAGATTTTTGCTTTGTGAATTCTTTTTTAATCAGCTTTTTGCGGATCATATAAGCGGTCTTTAATAAATAACAACGGAATCAGGCCACATAGAAAATAAGCAGCCCCCATTACCAGAAGGCCGGTTCCAATAGAGCCATTCTGAGCAAAAATACCAATTGTAACAGGCGCAAAAATTGCTCCAATTCGCCCGACATTAAATGCACCGCCAACCGCTGTTCCACGAATAGATGTTGGAAAACTTTCGGTCATGTAAGTAGCATTAATAGCAAATGGCATACCGTACAGAAAACCGAACAGCAACATCAGCCATAAAATATTGGCAGGTGTATTAAGGTAGACCAGAACAGGAATAAACAGCGCCGTACCCATGGTTCCAAAAGCAAAAACTACACGGCGTCCCCAACGGTCGGCGACCATCCCTGCTACAACCTTGGCAAAGATCATGATCAGGAATGTACCGATCATATACATGGTCATCTCTTTAAACTTGATGCCGACTTCGGCCTCAAGATAAGATGGTAACCAGTTACTCATACCGTAATAACCAAACTGTAATGCACCCGCGCTTAATGACCAGAGTAAAAACATCTTGCGGTGTTTTCTCTCTTTAAATATATCTTTATATGGATTGGTGGTTTTTATAGTTTGTGCCAGCTGTTCGGCTTTCTTCAGCTTTAAGGCAATGGATTTTTTCCAGGATTCCGGCTCTGGTACCATAAAATGAATCAGAACCGAGAGAAAGATGGGAACGATAGTAATCCAGTACAGCATTCGCCAGCCATAAGCCGGAATAATCCAGCCGGCTAACAGTGTGGCCACCAGAGATCCCATAGTGAAACCGGTCATTAGCGCCGCAAGTACCGTAGTCCGGTATTTGGTAGGCACATATTCTGACATTAAGGTATTACAGGCAATGTATAATGAACCCAGTCCGACCGCAGCCAGCGTTCTTAAAATAACAAACTGATAATAGGAGTCTGCAAAACCTAATGCACAGGATAGAACAGATGAAATTACCAGATAAATCACAATAATACGTACCCGGCCAAAACGGTCACAGGCCCAGCCGCCAATCAGGCCACCTACTGCACTGCCAATCAATGACCAGCTGCCCAAGGCACCTACCTGAATCGAGGTCAATCCGAATTCGGCTTTAAGACTGGTCAGGCTATAGGCTAAAAATGCAATATCAGCGCCATCGACCAGTAAAACCAGAAATGAAAATATAAATGCGGTCATCCAGACCTTTTTAGCAGGTGGTACTGAAACCTCTTCTATTATTAAAGGTGAAACCTTTTCCATATTAAATTTTCCTTATTATCTTTATTGCTTACAGCAAATTATTGTTTTGGTTATTAAACAGCGATTAGAAGTGATGTCATATAGTTAGATATACCGGTGATAGAACAGGCTCATCAAATTCCTAATATTTTTTCTAGTTTTCCTCCTGGGCTGTAGAGGCTTATCTTTATGGTTTCTGCTATTGCGTCACTGCAGCAGCTTTTGTCTTGAATTAAGTTTTTATATGAGTCGGATATTAATGAAATAAACCAGCTTCAGATGAATCCAAAATTTTATTTCATAATACGAAATATAAAATCATATTCCCATAAACTGCTCAAGTGTTTTTCCTAAAACACTACAAAGAAGCCAAGAATGCCTATTAAGCTAAGTTTTTATTAAAAAAGCATTGCATTGGCTATAGAATAAACTTATTTTTAATAAAACATATTTCCGCATAACGAAACAATGGAGATAAAATGGAACAGGTCGTTCAGGTTGAATATTTAAAATCCTATGTAGCTGTAGTTAAAATTCACCGTCCAGAAGCAAAAAATGCCTTAAATACCCAAGTGAGGATTCAGCTGGCACAAATCTTTAATCAACTCAGCGATGACCCGGAAATTCGTGCCATTGTATTGACAGGCGGAGAACAGGACTTTGCAGCAGGCGCAGATTTAAAAGAGTTGGCAAATGCTCATGCAGTTCAGATGATGCAACGTCGCAGTGAGCGTTACTGGCATGCAATTGCCAGCTGTCCAAAACCGGTCATTGCTGCAGTCAATGGCTATGCTTTGGGTGGAGGCTGTGAGCTGGCCATGCATGCAGATATTATTATTGCCAGCCAGACAGCGGTATTTGGACAACCAGAGGTAAAAGTTGGTGTAATGCCAGGGGCAGGTGGTACCCAGCGTCTGTTCCGTGCGGTAGGCAAATTCCAAGCCATGCGCATGATATTGACTGGCTGTCTGGTTCCAGCTCAAGAAGCCTTACAAATGGGCTTGGTGTCCCAGTTAGTTGAAGAAGACAATGCGATTCCAGCTGCCCTCAAAATGGCTGAATCCATAGCTAAATTGCCTCCTGTCGCGCTGGAACAGATTAAAGAAGTTGCGCTGATGGCCGAAGATGTACCTCTTCATGCGGGCCTGGCGCTAGAGCGTAAATCCTTCCAGTTACTCTTTGATACCGAAGACCAGAAAGAAGGCATGCAGGCTTTTATTGAAAAACGAAAACCAAATTATCAGGGTAAATAATTCAGGGATAGAAACATGAGTATTCAAATTCAGCAGATCGGAATTATTGGCACAGGTACTATGGGCGCAGGTATTGCCCAGATTGCAATCCAATCTGGCCACGATGTAATACTGTTTGATGCCAAGGCAGGGGCTGCAGAGCAAGCCAGAGAAAAACTCGGCAAGACTTTAAATACACTGGCCAGTAAAGGAAAATTCAGTCAGGAAAAAGCCAATCAGGATTTGAGCCATCTTAGTATAGCGACCGAATTGGAACAGCTCAAAAACTGTGACCTGATTGTTGAAGCAATTGTTGAAAATCTTGAGGTCAAGCAGCAGCTCATGCAGCAGCTAGAAAGCCTGGTGGGTACACAAACTATTCTGGCTTCTAACACCTCTTCTTTATCTATTACTGCAATTGCTGCTGGCTGCAAGCGTCCTGAACAGATCGTGGGTTACCATTTCTTCAACCCTGTACCGCTGATGAAAGTTGTCGAAGTCATTCAGGGCTTCAATACCCGTGAGGATATTGTAGATGCACTCATGCAGCTTTCTGTAAAAATGGGTCATCATCCGGTTAAAGCACAGGATACCCCGGGCTTTATCATTAATCATGCGGGCCGAGCTTTTGGCAGTGAAGCCTATGCCATGCTGATTGAAAATGTGGCTTCAGTGTCTGAGCTTGACCGGATTTACCGTGATGGTATCGGTTTTAAAATGGGTCCATTTGAACTGGTAGACCTGACCGGGATGGATGTCTCCCATCCGGTGAGCGAATCAATTTATCATCAGTACTATGAAGAAGCCCGTTATCGTCCAAGTGTTATTACCCGGCAGCGATATATAGCCAAACAGCTGGGCAGAAAGACCGGTAAAGGTTTTTATGACTATACGACTGGTGAAAAGCAGGGTGAAGACCCGGCAGTTTTTGTAGAAAAGCTGGATCATTATCCAACCGTTTGGATTGCAGCAGACCTTGAAAAAGACCAGAGTATTTTAGAAGATTATCTGGAACAGCAAGGCATAACGCTAGAAACAGGTCCAGAGCCTTCTGAACAGGCTTTAGTGCTCATTGCCAGCTATGGTGAAGACGCAACGACTGCGGCCTTACGCTATCAGGTAAATCCGAAACAGGTAGTGTGTATTGACCTGCTATACGGTTTTAATAAACATCGTACTCTTATGCCAACCCTCATCACTGACTCAAAACATAAGACAGCAGCACATTCCATTTTTAATCTGGATGGCACTTCACTTAGCATGATTCAGGAAAGTACCGGCTTCGTAGCACAGCGTGTACTGGCCATGATCGTCAATCTGGGCTGTGACATTGCCCAGCAGGGTGTGGCCAGTGTTGAGGATATTAACGCTGCAGTACGTCTGGGTCTGGGCTATCCTTATGGCCCGATTGAATGGGGTGACAAGTTGGGAGCAGATAAAATTCTGCTTATTCTGAACCGTATGTCTGCAATTAGCCGTGATCCACGTTATCGTCCGAGTGCATGGTTACGCCGTCGTGTTCAGTTAAAATTGCCATTGGTTACGACTGTATAATCCTTTAAAGTCTATCAGGTACTGCTTGTAGCAGCAGTACCTGTTCAGATACAAAACTCAGACAGCTACATCAGCAAAACTTTTCTCACGCTGAAACATGGTGGCCACGTAAGAGCAGACTGGAATAATCTTGACCTGTTTCTCACGTGCATAAGCAACTGCAGTATCAAGCAGTTCGCGTGCCACGCCTCGGCCACGTGCTGCCGGACTGACCCAGGTATGGTCAATAGCAAATTTGTCCTCACCCTGCCACACATAAGTCAGCTCGCCCAAGCGTTCGCCATTTTCAGGAATAATAAAGGCGCCGCGCTGGTCATTTTCATGATGCTGAACTTCCATACTTTTCTCCTTCATGAGTCTTGTCAATTTGTTTTAACATGCCACATCCAGACAACAATTACCGTTGATTTGAGTTATTTTTTTAAATTGCACTTTGTTAAAAAATGTGCAACTCTACACATATTCAAATAGAGCATTCTATTTGAGACAGAATTTTAGTTTGACAAGGGGAGTAGCCTCCTCCAAGCGTAGCCGATAGTTTTTTATCGCGTTCGGTTGCGTGTCAGATATCGTCAATACACTTTGCAAAAAGTCGGTATCTGAGCATCAGGATGTTATAGCCCTGATGTAGGCAAGACCTTGATCATGTTGACACAGATGAATAAACACATCTGGCAGCAGGTCAAGGTTTTTTTGTGCCCGTATGCCGGATGAGGAGATAGTGATGGAATCAATCGGCAGTATGGGATTGTATCTGGTATTTTTTGCCATAATTGCAGTCATGCTTTTGGTAGATTTTTTAGGTTTCAGACAGCATCAGGATCAGCCTGTTCCTATGAAGCAGGCTGCGTGGTGGAGTGCAGCCTGGGTAACCGTTTCAGTGATTTTTGGTGCAGGTCTCTGGTTTTATCTGCAACAGAATAGCGGAATTGAAATAGCCAACCAGAAAACCATGGAATACTTTACTGGTTATCTACTGGAAAAATCATTGGCTATTGATAATGTATTTGTCTGGCTAATGATTTTCTCGGCATTTGCCATTCCACCTGCTTTGCAGAAACAGGTCCTGCTTTATGGGGTTCTGGGCGCAATTATCCTGCGGACCATTTTTATCTTTATTGGCGCATGGATGGTACAGGAGTTCTCCTGGGTACTTTATATCTTCGGTGCCTTCCTGGTATATACCGGCTATAAATTCCTGAAAGGGCAAGATGATGACCCCAATATTGAAGAGATGGCCTTACTGAAATGGCTGCGTAAGCATTTTCGTATTACCCCGCAGCTCGAAGGTCATAAATTCTGGGTACGTAAACAGGATCAGTTATGGTTGACGCCGCTCTTCGTAGTATTGATTCTGGTTGAATTCTCTGATGTAATTTTTGCAGTAGATTCTATTCCGGCAATCTTTGCAGTCACCAGTGATCCGTTTATTGTTCTTACAGCAAACCTGATGGCGATTCTCGGTTTACGTGCCATGTTCTTTCTTCTATCTGGTGCTGCAGTAAAAATGCATTACCTTCCTTATGGTTTGGGTGTAATCCTGCTGTTTATTGGCGCAAAAATGCTTCTGCTTGACGTATTCCATATGCCAATCTGGATTTCTCTAGGCTTTATTGCAGTTGTGCTCACCATTACCGGCTGGATGTCATACCGTTATAACCAAAAGCAGCTACCACAATAGTCCACAGATAGCTTAAACGGTTAAGGCTCTGACTTAACCGTTTTACGCATTATAACGGTATACAGTCGCTGAGAGTTACGGTTAAAATCGGTTGAAAAAAGTATAACTTGCAGGTTTTAACCATGTCTTCACTTCCCATTTCCACAGCCATTCGCGGGCGCTTTCTAGATATTCGGCAGATTGTTGCCCAGCCTACCGATCTGGCTCATCAGGTCCGTTATTTAGAAGATGGCCTGCTGATTACAGAACAGGGGAAAATAGTCTGGTTTGGCCCGTGGCAGGAGGGCCAGACCCAATTACCTGCCGGTATTCTGGTAGAACATTATCCTGAACAGTTGATTGTTCCTGGCTTTATTGACACGCATATACATTATCCGCAAAGTGAAATGGTTGGTGCATATGGCGAGCAACTGTTGAGCTGGCTTAATACTTATACGTTTCCGACTGAAATGCAGTTTGAAAATCCTGAACATGCCAGCAAGATTGCCCATTTTTTTGTAGAAGAACTGCTTAGAAATGGAACCACCACTGCATTGGTTTTCTGTACAGTGCATCCACAATCAGTAGATGCATTATTTGAGCAGGCAGCACAGTACCAGATGCGGCTCATTGCAGGTAAGGTCATGATGGACCGTAATGCGCCCGAGGCACTTTGTGACACGGCCCAGAGCAGCTATGAAGATAGCAGGGCACTCATTGAAAAATGGCATGGCAAGGGCCGGGCACTCTATGCTATTACACCACGTTTTGCGCCTACCTCTACACCGGAACAATTGCAGCTGGCGGGAAAATTAAAAACAGAATTTCCGGATGTCTATATACATACCCATTTGAGTGAAAATCTGGATGAAATTGCCTGGGTAAAAGAATTGTTCCCTGAGCAGCAGGGTTACCTGGAGGTTTATCATCATTACGGGCTGACTGGAGAACGCAGTGTATTTGCACATTGTGTTCATCTGCAGGAGCAGGAATGGGACTGTCTGCACCAGAGTAAATCTGCAATCGCATTCTGCCCAACATCGAACCTGTTTTTAGGAAGCGGGCTGTTTCCATTGTCTAAAACCTGGCAAAAACAGGTAAAGGTTGGCCTCGGGACTGATATTGGTGCAGGTACATCATTCAGCCTGTTACAGACAGCCAATGAAGCATATAAAGTCCAGCAGTTACAGGGCAACAAGCTCTCTGCGCTTGAGGCTTTCTACCACGCTACACTGGGGGGCGCACGTGCATTGAACCTAGAGGACAAACTGGGTAATTTCGATTTAGGTAAAGAAGCTGACTTTATAGTACTCGACCTGAAGGCAACAACTTTACAGAAACTGCGTCAGGAACATAGCAAGGGACTAGAAGACAGCCTGTTTGCCCTGTTTACATTAGGAGATGATCGTAATGTTGAAGCAACCTATATCTATGGACAAAAGGCCTACAGCAAAGCAGAACCAGTCTAGAGTTCCTGGTAGCAGTCTTTTTAAATGGGGAGTATTGGCTTTAGCCTGTGCAGTCCTGCTCAAGTCTGATCGGCCCTCAACTAACAGATAATTCACATTCTGGCTTCTGAAAAGGATGCACAGAATGAAAAATTGCATTAAAATTTCCCTATTCGAGGTGTTGCAGGTCAACACCTTTTTTATTTTTCCATTTTACTCGTTTTTAGGGATCTGCCCATGACCATTGAAATGAGCGTATTGATTTCTGCTGAAGAGATTCAGGCAAAAGTCAAAGAGCTTGGTGCAAAAATTGATGCTCACTATGCACAAAGTGACCGGGAACTGGTTCTGATCGGACTGTTACGTGGCTCGGTCATTTTCATGGCAGATTTATGCCGTGCCATTCATAAACCACATGAACTGGACTTTATGACCGTCTCCAGTTATGGGGGAGGCACTACTTCAAGTCGTGATGTAAAAATCCTGAAAGATCTGGACGGGGAAATCCGGGGTAAAGATGTTCTGGTAGTCGAGGATATCATCGACTCAGGCAATACCCTGAGTAAAGTTCTAGAAATCCTGCAAACCCGTAATCCTAATTCAATTGAGCTCTGCACCCTGGTAAGCAAACCATCACGCCGTGAAATTGAACTTGAAGTTAAATTTTTAGGCTTTGAAGTAGAAGATAAATTTATTGTTGGCTATGGTCTGGATTATGACCAGAAGTATCGACATATTCCTTTTATTGGGGAAATTGGTCTTTAGTTTTCTAAGTTTCTGATACTTAAAAGTGGCCTATGGCCACTTTTTTTATACGTTCTTTAGCAGTTTTATCGTATTGATGCCCTAGTGGCACAAAAACTCAACAGGAAGTAGCATTATGGCACTTTTTAAAATTTGATACGTGCTCAATGATAATAAGCGTACATGTTCCAGACATCACATCAGAAAAGATAAGAAGGAGAACGCGTATGTGGTCACTTATCGTTGCTATTATCGTCGGTTTCATTGCAGGGCTAATTGCACGGGCAATTCACCCAGGTAATGACAAGGCAGGCTTTATCGTTACCACTTTATTAGGGATCGCTGGTGCACTGGTGGCTACCTATGGTGGCCGTATGCTCGGCCTTTATGATGAAAACTCGGCTGCAGGCTTTATTGCATCAGTCGTGGGTGCATTGATCATCCTGTTTATTTATAACATGATTACCAAGCGTTCACGTGTAAATCATCATCCTTAAATAATTTAAAATTAAAATAAAAAAGCACCGTTTCCGGTGCTTTTTTATGGCTATAGTTTATAAGCCAAATTCCTGCCAAGCCTGTTCAATCTGTTCCGCCGGATAAGCCCCCATCAGTTTAAAACCATTTGAGAAAATGATTGCCGGAGTACCTTGCAAGCCCAGTGATTTTCCCAGACTCAAATTCCGCTCGATCGGATTAGTGCAACTGGTATTGGCAGTGGGCTGTATTCCTTTAACTAACAGGCTTTGCCAAGCCACTGTACGGCTATCCGAACACCATACCTGTTTAGCCGGTTTTACCGACTGTGGTTTGATCGGATAAATAAAAGTATAAATCGTTACATTATTAAGTTTGGCAAGCTCAGCCTCAAGCTTTTTGCAATATGGACAATTTGGGTCAGAAAAGACAGCAAGTTGACGCTTGCCGCTGCCCCGTACTGTTTTAAGCGCATCCTGTAAAGGTAGCTTTTTCCAGTCAATACTATTTTGCTTAAGCACCAGATCTTTGGTTAGATTCTGCTGATCCTTAAGACGTATCATGGAACCAACCAGAATATGATTGGCTTCTTCACCCACGTAAACTACTTGGCCATCTAGCACTGCACTATAGATTCCATTCATCTCAGTAGACTGAATCTGCTCAAATTTCAGGTTAGGATAATGCTGCTTTAAATTATTCTGTACTGACTCTACATTGGCAAAGCAGCTACTACTGAGTATTCCAGCTAGCGCTAGCATTAATAATTTTTTCATGCGTGGATGGCTCATTTTAGGTTAATCCTGCCTGATTCTAATCTTTTGGCTCTTTTTAAACATATTTTTAACAAAATATTTTAACTAACTAAGGAAGGTTTCACGTGGAACATCTACAACGGCATATTGATTTCAACCGAAATATGCACCACTTCCTCATGAATACTTAATGCATCACGAACCTGATCAGCATTCAAGTCATCTTGGGTTTCCAAAGCCAAAATACAGGCAAATTTTCCACGGCCTACTTTCCACACATGCAGATCAGTAATTTCTACTTGTACTGGTAAACCGACAATAACCTCACGAATCTCAGCGACTACCGGATGATCCATTTCTGCATCCAGCAAGGTTCGGCCTGTATCTCTTATAAGTCCCCAGGCCCAGCGCGCTACCAATACAGCACCAGCAACTCCCAAGACGGCATCCAGAAAGGCACAGCCGAAATATTTTCCAGCCAGAAGCGCAATAATAGCGAAAACCGATGTCACCGCATCAGCAACCACATGCAAGAAAGCAGCTTTTTGATTTAAATCATGACTATGCTTACGATGTTCATGTTCATGTTCATGTTCATGATGGTGATGGTGATGGTGATGGTGATGGTGATGGTCAGTATGATCATGCAAGAGCCAGGCACAAAGCAGATTTACCAATAGGCCGAGTACTGCGATCGGAATTGCTTCATTATAGTGAATAGCAACCGGAAAAATCAGACGTTCAACTGAATGAACCGCCATATATAAAGCTACAACAATCAATAAAATGGCGCTACTGTAGCCTGCCAGAATTTCGATTTTCCAGGTTCCAAAACTGAAACGCTGGTCATTTGCATAGTGACGCGCCGCGCGGTAAGCCAGATAAGCGAGCCCCAAAGCCAACATATGTGAACTCATATGCCAGCCATCAGCCAGTAAAGCCATAGAGTTAAATAGCCAGCCACCACTTATTTCGAGTAGCATCATGAAACCGGTTAACAGTGTAGCCCACAGGATTCGTTTCTGGGCGAGCGGATTCCCCTGATCAAACTGGTGTTTATGGTGTCGGGATAGGTTAAAATTTTGCATAACAGTTTATTCCATATACTCCCCCTAGTATAATTATTTTTAGAGGTCATGCATGGGTCATTTACATCAGGACAAGAAAATTTTAAATCGGGTCAAGCGGCTTCAAGGGCAGCTTCAAGCTGTAGAAACTGCGTTGCAGCAAGAAGATAAAAGCTGCATTGAAGTATTACAGCAGGTGGCAGCTATAAAAGGTGCAGTAAATGGCCTGATGAATGAGCTGATTGAATCTCATCTACGTGAACATGTAATCAAACAAAATGATGATAATGAAAAGGAACTGGCCGAGTTTCTCAAGTTACTTAAGCGTTATACCTGATTTGGCCATAGATCCTGGCTACCTAAATAGTAAGGTTCTAGATTTATGACAGGCACTAATTCAGGTTACTTATTTACTTTCGATTTTTCGAAGGCTTCAGGCTACTATCAGCTTTATTCCTGCTTACGACCTGATCTTTTCATTTATGAAACAACAATCTTGGCATCCATTTCTTATGGTAAGCCTTGCCTTATGTACTGGTACTATCGGAACAGCGCTCGCTAGCCCGCTTTATCCGATTTACCAGCAAATATGGCATTTACTGCCAAGTCACATTACTTATATTTTCGTCGCCTATATGTTTGGCTGTCTTGCCACTTTACTGTTCTTTGGTCGTACCAGTAACAGTTTGGGTTTTCTCCGTACACTGCAAATCGGTTTAGTCATCGTGATTTGTGGATTAACACTTTCTGCGGTTGCCATTGATATTTACTGGTTGATGGCAGGGCGATTTGTGATCGGGATTGCTTCTGGACTGATTAGTACCTCAGCCATGCTTGGCCTGATTACGACGATTCCTGATCAACATAAACTTTATGCACCGCAACTCAGTTCAGTGATTACTGTAATTGGTTTCGGGCTTGGACCCTTTATTGGAGGACTGATTGCCCAGTTTTCTGATCAGCCTCTTATAAGTCCTTATTTGCCGGTGATTGCGGTAGCTTTCCTTTGCCTGTTAGGTTTGGCCCGCCTTGAATCACCTCAATTCGAACGGCAGAATTTTTCTATAGCGCCACATCTGGAAATTCCTGAGTCACATTACAAGACCATGTTTTTTATTGCCGGTCTGACTGCCTTTAGTGCTTTTGGTGCTTTCAGTCTGTTTGCTTCATTGTCACCTTCTTTTGTGAAAGATTTAATTCCATGGCATGGCCCGCTGGTAAGTGGCAGTGCAATTGCCAGTATTTTACTTACCTCTGCTGTTGTACAGTTTTTTGCACGCTCACTGTCACCCATTAAAAGCCTGAATCTGGGTGTGGGTACATTAATGTTCAGTCTGGTCTTACTGGCCTTGTGTATGATTTCGCAATGGAGCTCGCTATTTTTCATCAGTGATCTTCTGGTCGGCGCAGGGTATGGGTTAGGGTTAATGGGTGCATTTGGTCTGATTCACAGCATGACTCATGAACGTAATCGTGCTGCGGTTATGTCAACTTATCTTTTTATCGGTTATCTAGGCACAATTGTACCAATTATTGTCGTAGGCTATCTGGCTGATCATTTTGGATTAACATTCGGGGTACTGAGTTTCTGTGCAAGCATAGCGCTGCTCTGTCTGGCATTATTACTCTGGCCTAAAAAAATAGTTTCATCATGACTACTTGAACTTTATAGCTTAGCAGAATGGAGCAGTCATCAAATCCTAAATCAGCTTAATTTATTATATTTTAATCATTTTCACTGGAAATATTATTTAGATATTTGGAATTCCATAAATTTTATCTAAACCTGATTCAGGTAAAATTTTCTATTAAGTCTTGGAGTTACTAATATTAAAATTTAGCTCATTGCTTATACTTTTTATAAAAATTCTGGCAAATTATTAATAGAGATTAAAAGCCGGCCAACTCTGATAAAGGTAGGGTTTTAATCCTCTATAAAGAGTCCTAAGACCGGCTTAAATAATTTATCAATTTATTGATAATGAGTTCACTTGCTTTTGAACTATTTCCCGATACAGAAAGAACCGAAAATTTTCCCAAGCAGGTCATCGGCACTAAATTCACCAGTAATTTCACTTAAAGCATTTTGGGCCAGCCGTAATGATTCGGCTACCAGCTCACCTGCATGAAAATCTGTAAGCTGCTCACGTGCCTCAGCCAGATATACCTGTGTACGCTTCATTGCGTCCAGATGCCGTGTTCGGGCAATAAAAGTATCTTCTTCTGGTTGGAAGCCGGCATGGTCTGTAATCGCTTCTATGAGCATCTGGACGCCGGTTTCCATTTTTGCAGATACACTGATATGACGAAAACCCTGATATTGTCCTGCTTCTGGCTGGACCCCAATGAGGTCACACTTATTTCCAATTAACATAAGCCGCTTAGGCTCCAGATGTTCAGCAAAATAATTCTGGGCTAATTTTAAAGGATCTTCACCTTGGCTCAAATCATAGACCAGTAACAGTAAGTCAGCCTGTTCAATTTCCTTAATTGCGCGACGTATCCCTTCTTGTTCTACAATATCACCGGTTTCACGTAAACCTGCTGTATCTGTGAGCGTAATGGGTAGCCCGTTCAGACTAATCTTTTCATGCAGTACATCACGGGTTGTTCCGGCAATATCAGTAACAATAGCGCGGTCATTGCCTGCCAATGCATTTAAGAGCGAAGACTTACCGGCATTTGGTTTTCCGGCAATGACCACCTGTAATCCTTCTCGCAGTAATTGGCCCTGACGTGCAGATTGCTGTACCAGTGTGACTGAACTGGCAACATCATCCAGCAGCTTAAGAATTTTTCCGTCAGCGAGAAAATCAATTTCTTCTTCAGGAAAATCAATCGCCGCTTCTACATGTAAACGTAAATGAATAAGCTTCTCTAATACAGAATTCACCTTAACAGAAAAAGCACCTTGTAAAGAACGTACTGCCGAGCGTGCAGCTGCCTGTGACGTGGCATCAATCAGATCAGCAATGGCTTCGGCCTGTACCAGATCAAGTTTGCCATTTTCAAAGGCACGCATGGAAAATTCGCCAGCCTTGGCCGCTATGGCACCCAGCTCGAATAGTCGGGAGAGCAGGGCATTTTGAATTACCGGTCCACCATGACCCTGTAGCTCAACAACATCTTCTCCCGTAAATGAATAGGGATTTGGAAAACAGATAACCAATCCCTCATCCATTACCTGCTGCTCCGCATCATAAAACTGCCGAAAAGCTGCCATGCGGGCTTTTGGTAGAGACCGCTGGGTTAACTGTTCGGCAATCATATAGGCTTTCGGACCTGAGAGGCGAATTACCCCAACACCACCACGGCCAGGTGGAGTCGCTATCGCAGCAATTGTGGTGGAGTTGAGCATATTGATCACCTAAAAATTTTAAAAACAGCAAAAGAAAATCCGTCCAAGATTATCATCTTGGACGGATTTATTCAGCATCGATCAAGTGAGCTGAATGGATTATTAAATCACTTCAACACCATTTTCGCGTTCTTTCTTCACACTCCGGTTAATAAACCATTGCTGCAAGATAGTAATACTGTTGTTGACAATCCAGTACAGTACTAGTCCTGCTGGGAAGAACAGCATAAATACAGTGAAAATGATCGGCATGATCTTAAAGACTTTTGCCTGCATTGGATCAGCTGGCTGCGGATTCAGTGATTGCTGAGTAAACATGGTCAGACCCATGACTAACGGCAGAATAAACCACGGATCCATCGCCGACAAATCCTGAATCCAGCCGAACCATGGCGCATGACGCAGTTCTACACTTTCCATCAATACCCAGTATAGGGCAAGGAAAATCGGCATTTGCAGCAAGAGCGGCAAACAGCCTGAGAGAGGATTAACCTGCTCACGCTTGTAGAGTGCCATCATTTCCTGAGAGAAACGCATACGGTCTTCACCGAACTCTTCTTTCATGCGCTGCATTTCTGGTGCAATTACCCGCATTTTCGCCATAGAGCGATAGCTCTTGGACGACAGTGGCCAAAGAATAAGTTTAACCAGTATAGTCAGCAGTATAATTGACCAACCCCAGTTACCGACAATGTTATGGAAGAACTGCAGACCCAGGAACAATAATTTAGCAATTGGCCATAACCAGCCATAATCTACAGTCTGGTTCAAACCTACTGCCAGATCTTTAAGCTCGGACTGAATCTTTGGACCTGAGTAGAAGGTTGCATCTACTTCAGCAACCGTACCGGCTGGCACATTGATAGTTGGCGAAGTAAAACTAATGATATTCATATCATCAGCTGATTTGCGTGATTCGAGCTTGGCAGCATATGGCTGTCCATTGGCTTGAGTCAGTTTAAGCTGACCCGGAATCCAGGCACTCACAAAGTAATGCTGTACTACAGCAATCCAGCCACCCTTTGCATCAACATTCAGCTTTTCATCATTAAAATTATCAAACTTGAGCTTGTTGTAATGCTCTTCTGGTGTGCCCCAAGCACCGCCCAGGAAGGTACCCAACGTAAAGATCCCCTGATCAGACTTACCAGGATCTTCAGAATTATCACGTTTGATCTGGCCAAACATCTGACCCTGCCAGTTTTGCTGACTACGGTTCACCACTTTATGGTTGACCACGATCGGGTATTCGCCCTGCTTAAAGGTAAAGGTCTTAATAATCTCTACACCATCGGCAGTCTTGTAGACCATTGGTATAGTCAGTACTTTTACTGCTTTACCATTATCTTTACTGACAGTCTGAGCATCTTTAAGCAAGTCATAAGAAGTTTTTTCAACCTCATATACCGGGCGGCCGCTACGGTTACTGTCTGGACCATTGAGTCCAATCAGACCAGATTGTGCGACATAGGTACGCTTGGCATCACTTTCCAGCATGACAAACGGCTGATCGCTGTCTTTATTCTTGTCATGATTCAGTAATTCAATTCGTACAATATCCCCACCTTTTGGATTGATCAAAAGATGATAGAGGTCAGTCTGTACTGAAATCAGCTGCTGATTTACAGGTGCAGTTACATCTGTTGCTTGTGGCGTTGCAATATTTGCTTGCGGTACATCAGAAGAAGCTGAAGCCGCTTGGCTATTTGGCAAATCTGCAGATACTTCATGCGAAACGACTGCCTGTTGCTGCGGCGCTGTCTCTGCATGACCATAATCTTTTTGCCACGCCAAAATGAGCAAATATGCGACGACAAACATGGCCCCGAGAATTGCAAACCTGGCCCATTGTTGCATATCTATTACCCCAAGTGGTTAGAGTGATTTTGATTCAGAAAACGATCACGAAAGGGTACAGCAACGTGAAAGGTTTGAGAATCTATTTGCTGAAATGAAATAAAACGAATTGCTTTTGGGGGAACAGGATCATAGCCAGAACCACCCCACGGATGACAGCGACAGATACGTTTACCGGCCAACCACACGCCACGCATCGCGCCATGCGCATGAATGGCTTCTAACGAATATTGAGAACAAGTTGGAATATAACGACAACGAGGTCCAAGCAGCGGACTAATCGCAATTTGATAGAAACGTATCAACCAATGCAATAAACGTCTCATTGGTATCTCTAGTTTTGTGAGGAAGAAACAGCTATTTTTCGGTGTTTTTTAACCTGGCGTTGTAACTTTTGCCAAGCCATCTGTAATTGCTGGTGCAACTCGGCATTAGAAATATCTTCTATACCTATTTTAGGCATTACTACGATATCTAATAATTCCAGTTGTTGCTGATGCAGGCGAAAACTTTCGCGAGCAAGTCGTTTTATCCGATTTCTTTCATGTGCACGACGCACTTTTTTCTTGGCCACAACAATACCCAAACGGCTATGATGCAATTCGGTCGGTCTGGCAAGAAATAAGAAGTGGGGTTGATGCACTTTAAAAAGCGCACCATCAAACACACTTTTGTAATCTGCAGCACAGCGGATACGTACAGCTGTGCTGAAGCTATAAAGTGTCATGACACCCAAGTCGTTTAAACTTAAACTGAAATTAAACAGTTAAGCTGTGACGACCTTTGGCACGACGGCGAGCTAATACTTGACGACCAGCTTTAGTAGCCATACGAGCACGGAAACCATGAACGCGCTTACGCTTTAATTCAGATGGTTGGAATGTACGTTTCATGTCGAAACTCCAAAATGATCTTTCTATAAAGGTTCGCGATTGTATTGTGCAATCTTTACGCTGTCAATGAAAACCCGTCTTTTGTTCAATTTTGATTGTAATTCCAAGAAGAGAGAAATATACAAATATAAAAAGGAGAGAGATAAAATTTGAGACTTATGCACAATATAAGCCATTTATTTTAAAATACATTTATTTAAAAACTAAAAATATCCACAGTTTTATAAACAATATTTTGTATTTCTGAGTTAGGCTGCTGGTTTTGAATTTAAATTCATTGTAAGTTAAGTTATCCACACCAGATTGCATCGTTATTATTAAATTCAAATTTTAAAATTTAAATTTATTATTATTAGAGCGGCTTTTTTCTGTGGAAATGATACTTTTATATTCTAATATCAGATGATTATATTGTGGATAACTATGTTTTTATAATTTATATAAATTGTGGATAACTTTGTGATATATTTTATCCACAGGTTATGGAAAACTTTATCCACATGTGGTTTAAATTCAAATTTAAAACAGAAAGTTTCTTTTTTGGCCAAAACTTTAGAAATGACCCATGACAGATGTGGATAACTTGGTTAGAATGGCCACCCCTCGCAAGGGGTGCTGTAGTTCAATTTAAATTTAAAACATGAAGATAGGGGATTCACATGCTTTGGACGGACTGCTTAACTCGCTTGCGACAAGAGCTCTCTGATAATATCTTTGCGATGTGGATTCGTCCTCTGGTGGCTGAAGAACTGGAGGATACTTTACGTTTATATGCGCCTAATCCTTATTGGACCAGATATATTCAAGAGCATCATCTGGAATTAATCACAATTCTGGCTGAACAAATGTCGGAAGGCCGTGTACGTAAGGTTGAGATTTTAGTAGATTCCCGGCCCGGCGCTATTTTATCAGCAGCGGAGCAGCCAGCCACCACTACGGCTGCATTAGAGCACCCGGCTTCTATGCCGGTATCGCGTCCTAAAAAGGAAAAAGAAGCTGAACCGGCCAAACAGAATAAGAAGCGTCTTTTAAATCCACTTTTCACTTTCGCACTTTTTGTAGAAGGGCGCTCTAACCAGATGGCAGCAGAAACGTGCCGCAAAGTACTGACACAGCTTGGTGCATCCCAGCATAATCCCTTGTTTTTGTATGGACCTACCGGTTTGGGTAAAACACATCTGATGCAGGCTGTCGGTAATGCGCTATTACAGGCCAAACCTAATGCACGTGTCATGTATATGACTGCGGAAAGTTTTGTACAGGATTTTGTCAGTTCTTTACAGCGTGGCAAGGTTGAAGAATTCAAAAAAAATTGTCGTTCCTTGGATTTATTATTGGTGGATGATATTCATCTTTTAGCGGGTAAAGAAGCAAGTCTGGTCGAGTTTTTCTATACTTTTAATGCTTTATTGGATGAATCCAAGCAGATTATTTTAACTTCAGACCGCTATCCGAAAGAATTGACTGAACTGGATCCACGTTTGGTTTCCCGTTTTTCCTGGGGCTTATCTGTTGGAGTCGAGCCGCCAGACATTGAAACACGGATAGAAATCCTGCTGAAAAAAGCTGAAAGCAATGAGATTGATTTGCCCCGTAACTGTGCTTTGTTTATTGCACAGCAGGTGGTTGCCAATGTTCGCGAACTTGAAGGCGCCTTAAACAAGGTCGTCGCTATTTCCCGGTTTAAGGGAACCGCAATTGATCTGGACGTGGTACGAGAATCCTTAAAAGATGTTTTGGCGATCCGGGCCCGAACAATTAGTGTAGAAAATATTCAGCGTGTGGTGAGTGAGTATTTTCGTATTCCCCTCAAAGAGCTGGTCGGGCCTAAAAGAACCCGAATTTATGCACGCCCTCGTCAATTGGCAATGGGTTTGGCACGTGAATTAACTGGTGACAGTTTTCCAGAAATTGGCATGGCTTTTGGCGGGCGAGATCATAGTACAGTCATGCATGCCTGCGAAAAAGTCCAGAGCCTCCGTGCTGAAGATCCGATCTTTAATGAGGATTATAAAAACCTGCTGCGCCTGTTGCAGAGTTGATCAATCCGGATTCTTGCAAAGTGCTTGAAACTGCCGCATAGTACACTGCTAAAAATTATTTTTTTATCTGTCTTCAGTTGTTAGAGGAATGAATCGTGCGTTTGAAAATCGCTAAAGAGAGCTTACTCAATGTTCTATCACATGTGGTAGGGGCGGTCGAACGTCGTCATACCCTGAACATTCTTTCAAACGTTAAAATTCAGGCGAGTCCGCAGGCTCTGACAATCACCGGGTCTGACCTGGAAGTTGAGCTGGTGGCCAGTACCGGCTTAAGTGAGGGAGCCTGTTTACAGCCGGGTGAAACTACTGTGCCGGCGCGTAAACTCATGGATATCTGTAAGTCACTACCAAGTGCTGCTTTAATCGATTTACAAATTACTGAAGACCAGCGCTGCATTTTAAAGTCTGGAAATAGCCGTTTTGTACTGGGAACCTTACCTGCTGAAGATTATCCTTTACTTAATCATGACAATAGTCAGGGTACTCAGGTTCAAGTCACCCAGCGTGAACTCAAGCGTCTGTTTGAAAAAACTGCTTTTGCAATGGCAGTGCAGGATGTCCGTTTTTACCTAACCGGCACATTACTGGAAATTGATGAAACTCAATTGCGTGCTGTAACTACCGATGGTCACCGTCTCGCATTGTGTGAAACCTTGGCATCTTCTACCGCTTCTCAGCCAGTGCAGGCAATTGTTCCACGTAAGGCAGTAGCAGAACTGCAACGCCTGCTCAGCATTGAAGATGAACAGCTTACGTTACTGATTGGCCGTGAACTGTTAAATGTTACAATTCAAACCCCAAGCCGTGACAAGGAACAGGGCGAGATTACAGTACGTTTCACGACTAAACTGATTGACGGGAAATTCCCTGATTATCGTCGCGTTATTCCACGTGGTGGTGATAAAACTGTCCAGATCGCGCATGATGTATTTAAACAGTCATTGCAACGGGTGGCGATTCTTAGTAATGAAAAATTGCGTGGTGTATTCCTCAATTTTAATGCAGATTCATTACAGCTTCGAGCCAATAACCCGGAGCAGGATGAAGCGATTGAGGATCTGGCTATTCAATATAATAACTCTCCGCTAGAAATGTCTTTTAATGCACAATATCTGCTTGAAGTGCTAAACGTGCTGGATGGTGACGATGTTGTTATGACTATGACTGAAGCCAATCAGTCAGTGCTGGTGCAAGACCCTGCCCAGCAGGACCAGACTTATGTTGTCATGCCAATGCGTGTCTAGACTTAAAGCTATTTTATGTATATTACGCGTTTAAATATCGAACGTGTCCGGAACCTTTCAGCGGTTGCACTCTCTGAGTTGCAGCCGTTTAATGTTTTTTATGGCGCCAATGGTTCAGGCAAAACCTCGATTCTTGAGGCGATTCATTTGCTGGCCACAGGCCGCTCTTTTCGAACTTATATTCCCAAACACTACATTCAGAGTGGTGCTTCAGACGCGATTGTATTTGCACAGTCTGCTACCGAGAAAATTGGCATGCAAAAAATGCTCTCGGGTGAGCAGACAATTAAAGTGAATGGCGATACGGTCGCAACTCAGGGTCAGCTTGCTAAAATGCTGGCATTACAATATATCGACCCACTCAGTACGGATATCATTGACCATGGAGCCAAACCGCGGCGACAGTTACTGGACTGGCTGATGTTCCACGTGGAACCTGAATTTTATCAGACATGGCAATATTATTCTCGCGCACTCAAGCAGCGTAACAGTCTGCTTAAATCCCGCCAAAATCTAAGTGTGGATGAGCTTGATCCATGGAACAAGATGTTGGCCAGTTATGGTGAATTGCTCCATGCTCAACGTTCACAGGTGATGGAGCAATGGAAGATTTATTTTAAACAGGATTTAAGCCAGCTTTTACCTGATCTGGAGATTGAGCTAGATTATGTATCCGGTTTTCATAGTGAGCAGGGGCTTTATCAGGACCTGACGTTATATCATCAGAAAGACCTGGATAGACGCTATACCGAGTATGGACCACACCGGGCAGACCTACGCTTGAAAACACCACTTGGAGATGCGGATAACATTCTTTCAAGAGGACAAAAAAAACTATTAATTATGGCCTTAAAACTCTCTCAGATTGCAATGTTGCATGCGAGCAATAAGGAAACTGTGGTATTATTAGATGATCTGACGGCAGAATTAGATTTAACCGCACAACAACGTTTAATTGAGCGATTGAGCCAACTTGGTAGTCAAGTTTTTATTACCACTCTAGAGCATGAATCGGTACAGCAGCATTTGCATGATCTGTCTATTTCCTATCAATTATTCCACGTTGAACACGGTCAAGTCAGTGTCGTTCAGCAATGATTTAACCCATCTTTGGATTGATCCATTTTACACTAGGGAGAAACCATGAGTTCAGAATCTCAATCTGCCTCTCCAACAGAACACACCCAAGAAAAGGCTTATGATTCCTCTAGTATCAAGGTATTACGTGGCCTAGACGCAGTGCGTAAACGTCCTGGTATGTATATTGGTGATACAGACGATGGGACAGGTCTGCACCATATGGTATTCGAGGTGGTCGATAACTCGATTGATGAAGCACTGGCTGGACACTGTGATGAAATTCTGGTGACCATTCATGAAGATGAATCTGTGAGCGTATCTGACAATGGCCGGGGTATTCCAACCGATATCCATCCGGAAGAGGGTGTCTCTGCTGCAGAGGTAATCCTGACAATTTTGCATGCGGGCGGCAAGTTTGATGATAACAGTTACAAAGTCTCTGGTGGCCTGCACGGTGTAGGTGTATCGGTTGTTAATGCTTTATCGAGCAAGCTTGAGCTGACTGTACAGCGTGCAGGACAGATACATGAGCAGGAATACCAGCACGGTGTACCCCAGTACCCGTTACGTGTCGTGGGACAAACTGAACGTACAGGTACTAAAGTCCGTTTCTGGCCGAGTGCTGAAACCTTTAGCCAGACTATTTTTAATGTCGATATTCTGGCACGCCGTCTGCGTGAGCTGTCCTTTCTAAATGCCGGTGTCCGTATTGTTCTGCGCGATGAACGCATTAACCTTGAACATGTATTTGACTATGAAGGTGGTCTGTCCGAATTTGTTAAATATATCAATGAAGGTAAAAATCACCTGAATGAAATTTTCCATTTCACCACTCAGGCTGAAAATGGAATTGGTGTTGAAGTGGCGTTGCAGTGGAATGATTCTTATCAGGAAAATGTACGCTGCTTTACCAATAATATTCCGCAAAAAGATGGTGGTACCCATCTGGCCGGTTTCCGCGCAGCATTAACCCGTGGCCTGAACAGCTATCTTGAGAATGAGAATATTCTTAAGAAAGAAAAAGTTGCAGTAACAGGGGATGATGCACGTGAGGGACTGACTGCTATCGTGTCAGTTAAAGTTCCAGATCCTAAGTTTTCTTCGCAAACCAAAGAAAAACTGGTGTCCAGTGAAGTTAAACCGGCAGTCGAACAGGCGATGAATAAGGCATTCTCTGAATATCTGCTTGAGAACCCGGCAGCGGCCAAGTCTATTGCAGGTAAAATTATTGATGCAGCACGTGCCCGTGATGCAGCACGTAAAGCCCGTGAAATGACACGCCGTAAAAGTGCACTGGATATTGCGGGCTTACCTGGAAAACTGGCTGATTGTCAGGAAAAAGATCCCGCCTTGTCTGAGCTGTTTCTAGTCGAGGGTGATTCGGCAGGCGGTTCTGCCAAGCAAGGCCGTAACCGTAAAATGCAGGCGATTTTACCGTTAAAGGGTAAAATTCTAAATGTAGAACGGGCCCGTTTTGACCGGATGATTTCTTCTGCTGAGGTCGGTACACTGATTACGGCATTAGGCTGTGGTATTGGACGTGAGGAATATAATCCGGACAAGCTGCGTTACCATAAGATTGTGATCATGACAGATGCTGATGTCGACGGTTCACATATTCGTACGTTACTGTTGACATTCTTCTTCCGTCAAATGCCTGAACTGGTAGAACGGGGTCATATTTATATTGCTCAGCCGCCTTTATATAAACTGAAAAAAGGCAAGCAGGAACAGTATATTAAAGATAATGATGCTCTGGAGACTTATCTGATTTCCAATGCAATTGATGATTTGTCTCTGCATGTCAGTGCCGATGCGCCAGCAATTAATGGACAGGCATTGGCTCAGGTGATTCAGGATTACCAGGTTTCACAAAAAAGTCTGCACCGATTAACCTTGCGTTATCCTGCGACCTTGCTTGATGGTCTCTTGGCGCTAGAAGCTTTTAAAATGGACCAGAACCATGATGAAAGTTATGTCCAGCAATGGGGTGAACAGTTACGTTCACGTATTGCAGACATGCAGTCTAGCTTACGTCCTGAATTGAGTCTTGAAAAATTTGAACGCATTGATGCAGATGGTCAGTCCTCGGCGCTTTACTGGCCACGGATCACTGTTTATGTGCATAACTTGCCACATCATTATCTGCTTGATGCCGGATTGCTGGCCTCTGCCGAATATGCCCGACTGCTCAAGAATTCAAGAAGCTGGTTCAACCTGATTGAAGAGGGTGCTTATCTTGAAAAAGGTGAGCGTCGTGTACAGGTCAGTAATTTCCATCAGGTCTGGCAGTTCATCTTGCAGGACTCGCGCCGCGGCATGATGATTCAGCGTTATAAAGGCCTGGGTGAGATGAATGCCGAGCAGCTCTGGGAAACCACGATGGACCCGGAAAATCGCAATATGCTGCAAGTGACCATTGATGATGCAATTGAAGCAGACCGTATGTTCTCTTGCCTGATGGGAGATGATGTCGAGCCACGTCGTGCATTTATTGAAGAAAATGCATTGAATGCCGATATTGATGCTTAATCTCATCACTGCTCAATAAAAAAGCGCCAGAAGGCGCTTTTTTATATCTTATTATTAAGGAGTAAGGATTACCTTACGACAGTCTTCTTCACGTTTATCAAATATACGATAGCCTTCAGCAGCTTCAGACAGGTTCATACGGTGGGTAATGATTACCTCTGGGGAAAGGTCACCATTTTCAATAAATTCCAGTAATTGTGGCAAGAACTTATGTACATGGGTTTGTCCCATCTTAAAGGTTAAGCCTTTATCGAATGCATCACCGAACAGGAAGCCATGAATTGGTCCTGCATAAACACCCGGTACGCTTACTACGCCGCCACGACGTACAGCTGCAATACATTGACGTAATGCAGCGCCACTCGAACCTTCAAGCTTCAAGTTGGTCATGACAGTTTCTAGCATGCTGCCCTTGGCTTCAAAACCGATAGCATCAATTACTCCATCTACACCACGGTAGCCCGGCGTATTGCTAATAATAAATTCAGCTGCATCGACTTCATCAAAATTAACTGGAATGGCACCATAAGTGTCTCGTGCATACTGTAAACGATAATTATGGTGGTCTACCATAAAGATAAGTTCGGCACCCAGCATACGTGCACAGGCGGCCGAGAGCAGGCCTACCGGTCCTGCACCATAAATTGCAACACTTGATCCCTTACCAATTTTGGCATTGGTGACTGCTTGCCAGGCAGTAGGCAAAATATCAGTCAGGAATAAAACTTTTTCATCAGATAAAGAACCTGGTACTTTAAATGGTCCTACGTTTCCTTTAGGAATACGTACATATTCAGCTTGCCCACCTGGAACTCCACCATATAAATGGCTATAGCCGAACAGCGCAGCACCTGGCGGAATCTGCTTTTTATTTAAGATAGCACCCCGACCCGTATTGGTATTCTCACAGGCCGCAGTCAGATCATGCTCACAAAAGAAGCAGCTACCACAGGCAATTACAAAAGGAATAATTACCCGGTCGCCTTTTTTTACTTCAGTGACTGCCGGACCAACTTCCTCTACTACACCCATAAACTCGTGGCCAAAGATATCACCGTCTTTAGTGGCCGGAATTTTACCTCGATATAAATGCAGGTCAGAACCACAAATTGCAGTTGCAGTAACTCGCAAAATAACATCATCCGGTTCTTGAATAATCGGATCAGGAACAGATTCTACCCGGACATCCCGAGCACCATGATATGTAAGAGCGCGCATTCTTATTTCCTCTCTGGTTTATTTTTAGAGTCAGCAGAATCATGTAAAAATTTTGTTGAGTAAGAAAACTGACCTGTCATTCATAATGCAGCGTCATGAGGTAAGCTTATGTATAAAAAAACAATTTAGCCTGTTGAAAAAATGTACATATACAAGGCTTAGGTAAAATAATGTTGATTTAAAGTAGCAACTAACCGAAATGATTCTTTACATTTTAAAATTAATTATTTTTATTTTAAAAAAATATTTTTAAATAAAATAAAAGGATTACCTTTAAATAGAGTAATCCTTTTATTAATATAATGTTAAATTATATTATACAGCTTGCCATTGCTGTTTTGCTTCACTAGCTGTCAGGTTTAAAATTACCTGATTATTGCTGACTTCCTGTACCCAAGTCAGAGGAATTAAATGATGTTTTCCATCACTATCTTCATCATTCTTGATAAGTTTTAGTTGATCCTCACCTTCTAGGTGGTCAACACGGCCTACATGTTCGTTATCTGAACCTAAAACTTCTGCATGTTGAGTAATTTGACTGAGATCGATACCTGTTACCATGCTTCTTTCTCCTTTACTTATATAGTTTAAGTCATTTAGATTATTCAAAAATAAAAAACATTTATGAATAATTAATTTAAATAATTTAGAGGATTAAAAATAATAAAGAAATCTTTTTAGGTAATACTTATGTAAGGTTTATTAATAAAATATAAAGTTATTATAAAACTGTAGCAAAAATGATTTTAAAATTAATTTTTTAAGAATATAACCTGATTTTATTTAAAATCAGGTTATATAGAATTAGATTACTGAAATGATTGTTCCAGCTCTTCAAGCTCCATCATTAATTCCAGAAGCTGTTCTTCTGCCTCGGCTAAGGCGAGCTTGAGTTCTGTCTGTTCATTCATTAGTTTAAGCAGGTCATTCTTGCGGTCATTATCATAGAGCGATGAATCACCTAGTTCGGTTTCAAGTGTCTCAAGACGCGGCTGTAATTTTTCAATACGGGCTTCGCATTGTTTGATTTTCTTGCGGACCGGGCGAGTTATATCACGACGGCGTGCAGCTTCTTTACGCTGTGCTTCTTTATCAACTTTGGAAATGGCAGGTACATCAACAACTACAGATTGGATTGGCGCAGCAGGCTGCTGGCCCTGTTTCATGATTTGTGTACGGGCCTGACGTAGCCAGTTAGCATAATCCTGAAGGTCTCCTTCAAACTCGGTCATACGACCGTCATGTACCAGTAATAACTCGTCACAAACACTGGCAATCAGCTGTCGCTCATGTGATACCAGAACTACCGCACCCTGAAAGTCCTGTAAAGCCATAGTTAATGCGTGACGCATATCCAGGTCTAGATGGTTGGTTGGTTCGTCAAGGATCAGGACATTTGGACGCTGCCAGACAATCAGGGCCAGAGCCAAGCGGGCCCGTTCTCCACCTGAAAAACTTTCACTGGGTGTATCCATGCGTTCGCCACTAAAACCAAAGCTACCTAAAAAAGAGCGCAGGCTGGCCTCACTGATTTTCTTGTCGGCAATTCGTGCCAGTTGCAGCATAGGGCTGGCCTGACCATCTAGCGCATCCATCTGGTGCTGGGCAAAATAGCCAATATTGAGCAGTTCTGAAGGATGACGTAAACCTTTAAGTAGGGGCAGATCACCTACAAGTGATTTAATCAGAGTAGATTTACCTGCTCCGTTCATTCCCAGCAGGCCAATACGGCTTGAAGGCGTAATCTGAATCTGGATATTAGTAGCAATCAGTTTTTCTCCATAACCAATATCCGCATGTTCTAATGTCAGTAGGGGTGAACTCATTTTGCTAGGTTCACGGAAACTGAACGTAAAGGGAGTATCAACATGGGCAGCCGAAAGTTCCTGCATTCGCTCCAGTTGCTTGATTCGACTCTGTGCCTGACGTGCTTTGGTGGCCTGTGCCTTAAAACGGTCAATATATTTTTGCAGGTGTGCGCGGGTTTCCAGCTGTTTTTCATAAGCCTGTTGCTGCTGGGCCAGACGTTCACTACGGGTCCGTTCAAAAGTAGAATAATTCCCCGTATATAAAGTAAGTTCCTGATTTTCAATATGCAGGATATGATCAGTGACAGCATCAAGAAAATCACGGTCGTGTGAGATTAGAACCAAAGTGCCTTCATAGGCATTTAACCAGTCTTCCAGCCATAAAATGGCATCAAGGTCCAAGTGGTTAGTCGGTTCATCCAGCAAAAGCAGGTCTGAGCGGCTCATCAGGGTACGGGCCAGATTCAGACGCATACGCCATCCTCCAGAAAAACTGGATACTGCCAGTTTTAGCTGATATTCGAAAAAGCCCAGACCTGCCATAAGTTGTGCTGCCTTGGCAGGAGCCGAATAACCATTAATCTCGTCAAAGCGGCCATGTAAATGGGCAATATCATGATCAGATAGCTGGTCGGACTGTTCCAGTTTTGCCTGAATTTCCCAATATTCTTCATCACCTGATAATACAAAATCCAGTGCTGCCATATCCAGTGCTTCGACTTCCTGTGCCATATGGGCAACCGTCCATACCGCAGGACGGCTTAGAGAACCTTCATCGGCCGACATATTGCCAAGCAATGCCGAAAACAGAGTGGATTTACCGGCGCCGTTAACTCCGGTCAGACCAATCTTCCAGCCTGGATGCAGTTGCATGCTCGCTTTTTTAAAGAGTATACGGCCACCGCGGCGAATCGAAAGTTGGTCAAGCTGAATCATGAATACGCAAATCTATTATCAGAGGTAGGCCATTTTAAAGGATATCTGCCAAGAAAAACAAAAAATCACCTGTCTCTGCAAAAGAATATGAATTTCATCCAATAATTTGACCCAACACAAAAACACTTTATCGGAAATTAGAGTGAATGCTCTATTTTTGTACAGTTAAGCTGTTTATAGTGATAAAGCCCTCATTTAAACAATAAGACTCAGGATGAATAAGATGAATAAGGGAAAAATTCTATTAGCTGCTTCACTTTTTTTATTTGCTCATTCAGCCCAGGCCAAAGTAGATATCTGTGTTTTTGATTTGCTGGGCAAAGCTGGCGAGTCCTATAAACTGATGGAAGACTGGCTGCTGGCTTCCAAGAACTGGAATGCTGATCTCGGACTAAAAATTGTAGCAGATGAGGCACAGGCAGAGCGTGAGTTTCGAGCCGGAAATTGTGATGGTGTGTATATGACTTCTATTCGTGCTCGTGCTTTTAACAAATTTGCCGGTTCAATTGATGCCCTAGGTGGGGTACCTAGTAATGCAATAGCCCAAAAGGCCATCAGCTATGCTCTGGATCAGCGTAATAGTAAACGTCTGGTGAGCAGACTGGAGGGACAGGTATATGAAGTTGCCGGAATCGGTCAGCTCGGCGCAGCTTATATTTTTGTAAAAGACCGTAATATTAATACAGTTGAAAAAATCGCCAAGAAAAAATTTGCAGTTCTTGGGCATGATGCTGCTCAACGGATCATGGTACAGCGTATTAATGCCAAGCCGGTGGCCTCAGAAATTTCGAATTTCGTCAGTAAATTCAATAATGGACAGGCGGATATTGTTGCAGCGCCTGCGTATGCTTACCGGCCTCTGGAAATTTATAAAGGCATGGGTCCAAACGGTGCCATGATCAATTTCCCGGTAGTCAATGTTACTGCAGACCTGATTATCCGGCCAGATAAATTTCCACAGGACTTTGCTGCCAAGTCACGTCAATGGTTCTTAAAACAGTTGCCTCGCAGCATGGCTATGGTACAACGCCTTGAAGCAGGCATTCCTGCAAAATTACGAATTCAGCTGTCCATTGAAGACCGTACTGCTTATCAACGTTTATTACGTGAAGGCCGCATCGATTTGACCCGTCAGGGCATTTATGATGAGACCATGATGCGTGTGTTAAAAAGGGCGCGCTGCACAGTAGAGCGGACTAACTTTGAGTGTTCACTTTCGGGCGAATAATACAAAATGACAGTTTTATAGCTATTGATTTCCTGAATATAAGTATAGATAGAAAATTTTAATTACTTAAAAAATGCAGAGATAGATCACAATTTAAAAAAATGGAGCAAATACTCTATTTTTTTTAAATAAAGCTGGGTAATATCTTGCAATGTAAGGGAAGTTCGAGAATAAAATCTCAAAAAAGGAAGAAAACAATGAAAAGAATAGTACTGACTGCTGTTACCACTGCACTTTTAGGTCTGGCAGGCACTGCTCAGGCCAAAGTAGATGTTTGCGTCTTCGATTTACTGGGTAAATCTGGTGAATCCTACAAACTGATGGAAGAGTGGGCATTGGCTGCAAAATCCTGGAAAGCAGATATTAACCTGGTTCCACGTCAGGATGAAGCTGTAGCGGACAGTGATTTCAAGGCAGGTAAATGTGATGCAGTTTTTATGACTTCAATGCGCGCCCGTCCGTATAACAAATTCGTGGGTTCTATTGATGCCTTGGGAGCTGTGCCAAGTAATGCTGTGGCCCAACGTGCAATCTCTTATGTACTGGATGCCCGTAATGCCGGCAAAATGACTACAACTCTGGGTGGCAATAAATATGAAGTTGCCGGTGTATCACCTTTAGGTTCAGCTTATATCTTTGTACGTGATAAAAATATTAATTCTGTTGAGAAAGCAGCAGGTAAGAAGTTTGCAGTACTGGGCTATGACAATGCCCAGAAAATTATGGTACAGCGTATTGGAGCACAGGCAGTCCTGTCTGATGTATCTAACTTTGTGGCCAAATTTAATAATGGCCAGGTCGATATGGTCGGTGCGCCGGCTTATGCTTATAAACCTTTGGAAATTTATAAAGGTCTGGGCAGTAATGGCGCGATGATGAATTTCCCGGTATTACAGGTAACCGCTGATCTGGTCCTGCGAGCCGATAAATTCCCGGCTGGTTTTGGTCAGCAATCACGTACCTGGTTTGCCAAACAGCTACCAAAAAGCTTTTCAATGATTCAGCGTTTAGAAGCCGGTATTCCGGGTAAATATAAAATGAATCTAAGTGCTGAAGACAAGCTTAAATACCAGAAGATGTTACGTGATGGCCGTATGGATTTAACCAGACAGGGTATTTATGACAAAAATATGATGGCAGTATTGAAGAAAGCTCGCTGTGCAGTCGATAAAGCCAACTTCGAATGCTCTATGGCAGGCGAATAAATTATAGAAGTTAAAAAGCCTGGCTATAAACCGGGCTTTTTTGTCTGTATTTTTATAGGCATGTAAGGTCAGTACTCAGCTGCCAGATAGAAAACAGAAAATAAGAAAAAATAAAATTAAAAGGATAAAATTATGCAATGGACTAAAGCACTTGTGCTGGGTGCAGGAATATTAATGGCAGCAGAAGCAGCTCAGGCAAAACAGGTTTTTTGTGTTTTTGATCTGGTCGGTAAAAATGGCGATGTATATGCTTTAATGAAAGACTATCAGCTTGCTGCTAAAAACTGGGGAGCAGATATCGAACTGCGTGTAGGCCAGAATGAGGCAGTGATTGCTGAAGATTTTAAAGCCGGGAAATGTGACGGAATTAGTGTTACCGGTATGCGTGGCCGACAGTTTAATAAATTTACCGGTTCCCTGGATGCAATCGGAGCTATTCCGGACCTTAAGTTGGCTGTTAAGGTTATGCAAGGCTTAGCCAGCCCGACTTTTGCCAAATATATGACCAATAGTAAATATGAAGTTGCAGGAGTTATTCCGGTCGGCGATGCATTCTTGATGGTAAATGACCGTAGTATTAATACAGTTGCTAAAGCAGCTGGCAAAAAAATTGCAGTTCTTGATTATGATGAAGCCCAGAAGATTATGGTTCAGCAAATCGGGGCGCAGGCAGTTAGTGCCGATGTAACTAATTTTGGCAGCAAGTTCAATAACCGCCAGGTCGATATTATCGGTGCGCCGGCAGCCGTGTTTAAACCGCTGGAATTACATAAAGGTCTCGGTACCAAAGGCGCTATTGTTAATTATCCGATTCTGCAGGTAACAGGAAACCTGATTATTCGTCCAGACAAGTTCCCTGCAGGCTATGGACAAAAATCGCGGGAATGGGTTAAAACCCAGTTACCACGTGCGTTTGGTATTCTTGGAAAAATGAAAGCGGATATTCCACAGAAATACTGGATGAATATACCAGCGGCAGATAAGCCGGGTTACCAGAAACTGATGCGTGAATCACGGATCGACCTGACCAGACGTGGTGTTTATGACAGGCGCATGATGAAACTGTTATGGCAATTCCGCTGTAAAGAAGACCGCAGTAATTTTGAATGCAGCCTACAGGATGAGAACTATAAATAAACCTGATAAAATAACTCAGGATAAACTTTAAAGTTCAGGCGCTGGCCATATATTGAGTATGTTATACTTTAAATATATGGCCTTTGCCTTTTAAGGCAGATGAATTTGTTGAGGAACGCCCAGTATGAATGCCCCAGCTCTTGTGTTGTCAGATAATGCTGCAAATAAAGTACGCCAACTCCGTGAAAGCGAAGGGAATCAGGATTTAATGTTACGTGTCTATGTAACAGGAGGCGGCTGCTCAGGATTCTCTTACGGTTTTAACTTTGCTGAAAGCATGAATGAAGATGATGCTGAATTTACCAATGGCGATGTGACCATGCTGGTAGATTCACTAAGTTACCAGTATTTGGTAGGTTCAGTGGTTGATTATATTCAGGGACTGGAAGGATCACGTTTTATCGTTGAGAATCCGAATGCTACTACGACCTGCGGTTGCGGATCTTCATTTTCAATCTAGAAGATAACTGTTTAAAAAACCCATCCTGAGATGGGTTTTTTTATCACTTTAGTTAAGCCTGAATCTGCTCCAGGATAAGCTGGCTGACTACAGCAGCTTGCTGCACAGGAAGCCAGTGATTGGCCTCTAACATGACTTCACGGTATGGCGCCTGTACATAACGCTGGTTTAGTTTAACGCCAGCATCACTAATAGCCACATCCTGGGTACCGCCGATAAACAGAGTAGGGACAGTGACCGGATCGAATCGCTGGAAACGGGCATTGAAAGGTAGTGCCCGATACCAGTTCAGGCTATAACTTAAACGGCCCTGTTCCAGCATTTCTGTTTTGAAAATTTCCAGTTGCTGCTTGGTCATCCCTGAATTTTTAAGTAAACCCAGACCTATTTTTGGAAATTTCTCAAATAATAATTCTGGCAATTTAGGCAGCTGAAATAACCCGATATAATAAGATTTAAATAGCTGGTCCGAGGCAAGCAGGGCACGCAGGAAAGCGCCTGGATGAGGTACAGATAATACCACCAGATTTTTTAATTTTTTAGGGTAATGCATAGCGTATTCCCATGCCACAATTGCTCCCCAGTCATGGCCAACCAAATGGACTGGCTGGTTAATCTGGTCAATCAGCAGATCCAGATCTTGAAGTAGCTCCTGCATCCGATAAGCCTGACGTCCTTCAGGGCGTGCATCAAGGCTATAGCCACGCTGGTTCGGTGCAAAGGTACGAAAACCTGCTGCATTGAGCTGAACCCGGACCTGATCCCAGCACTGTGCCGTTTCGGGAAAGCCATGGAGCAGTACCACAGCTTCACCTTCTAGCGGACCGCTATCGATCAGGTCAAAGCTCAGTTCACCACGATGATAACGCTCAAGGCGCTGTTTACTTAAATCAATCATCTTTTTTCTCTTATTGTTACTTTGAATTTTTGTTTAGTCATATATTTTAGTAAAAATTACTGCGGTGTATCTTCACCAGAAAGTATGCTGTAGCTCACTTATAGCCAGTCTAATCAGGCTGCAGTCATACTGCCTAAAATGCGAAAGCCTTGTGCACCGGTAACAGCAGGCAGGTTACCACTTTGCTGCTGTACAAACCGCATAGCAAGCCAAGCAAATGCTGTTGCTTCTACCCAGGTTGGACTAAGGCCCAGACTGTCAGTAGTCTGCACACTCCACTGATGCTTGCGCAGGCGCCAGCGTAACTGGTCTAATAAATGTGCATTGTAAGCACCGCCGCCACATACATATACTTCACCTGTATCCAGTCCTGAACGGTAAATGGCTTTTTTAATTGCCCTTGTGGTCAGCTTTAATAAAGTAGCCTGTACATTTTCAGGTGTATCTTCCAGCTCATCATACCCCAGATCGTCATTACGCCAGTCCTGTATCTGCTCATCCAGCCAGTCCAGATTAAAGTCTTCACGTCCGGTACTTTTTGGAGGTTCTTTCGAGAAATACTCATGCGCTTGCAAGCGTTCCAGTAAAGCACGAATTGGCTGGCCATAAGCAGCCCAACTGCCATTTTCATCATAAGGATGGCCTGTATAACGCTGACACCAGCCATCCATCAGGATATTGGCCGGACCGGTATCAAACCCATAGCCTTTCTCGGGCTGACCAGCGGGTAACAGGCTGACATTGGCAATACCTCCCAGATTTAAAATCACCCGGTGAATTTCAGGATGCTGAAATAGGGCCTGATGAAAAGCCGGCACGAGCGGTGCACCTTGGCCACCGGCTGCCATATCACGACGACGAAAATCAGATACCACTGCAATACCAGTCAGTTCGGCAATAATATGAGGGTCACCAATCTGTAGGGTAAAATGATGTTCAGGACGATGACGAATAGTTTGGCCATGTGAACCGATGGCCCTGATCTGGCTACGGTCCAGAGCATTTTTTTCAATCATCTGGTTAATACCATGACCGATCATTTGGCCCAGAGCAACATCAGCAGCTCCCATCCGGTCAATTTCATTATCATCTGGCAGGGTTAATACCATCAGCTCGTCACGTAATTCCGGATCGAATGGTAATGTCAGGGTAGCGTGGAGCCGGAGAGGATCAAAAGAAGCAGCAACGATATCGACACCATCCATGCTGGTGCCGGTCATTACCCCGATATAGATCGCTGTCATGATGATTCTTAAGCCTGCAATGTGCTGAAAAAGTGTTAGTATATCTCACAAATTGTATAACTGATGTGTTTGGGTTTTGTGATGTCAAATTTCCTGCCGGCTGAAGAACAACTTGCCCTCATTCAACGAGGCACTCATGAAATTATCTCTGAAGAAGATCTTCTGAAGAAATTAAAAGAAAACCGTCCCCTTAAAGTTAAAGCGGGTTTTGATCCAACTGCCCCTGACCTGCATCTGGGTCATACGGTTTTAATTAATAAGCTTAAAGTATTTCAGGATTTAGGCCATGATGTATATTTCCTGATTGGTGACTATACTGCCATGATCGGTGATCCGACCGGCAAGAGTGCAACACGTCCGCCATTATCGCGTGAGCAGGTTTTGGAAAATGCCAAAACCTATCAGGAACAGGTCTTTAAAATTCTTGACCCAAATAAAACCAAGGTGGTATTCAACTCAGAATGGTTTGCCAGCAAGACTGCGGCTGATCTGATTCAACTGGCTTCCCAGCAGACCGTTGCACGTATGCTGGAACGTGATGATTTTACCAAGCGCTATAGTAGTCAGCAGCCGATTGCGATTCATGAATTTTTATATCCGCTGGTGCAGGGTTATGACTCGATTGCTCTGGAAGCGGATGTTGAGCTTGGCGGTACGGACCAGACATTTAACCTGTTAATGGGCCGTACCTTGCAAGGCCGTTATCATCAAGAGCCTCAAGTCTGTATTACCGTACCAATTCTAGAAGGCTTGGATGGTGTACAGAAAATGTCGAAGTCTCTGGGCAATTACATCGGTGTATTTGATGCACCAGGCGCAATGTACCAAAAGGTACTGTCGATGCCAGACAGCCTGATCGAACGTTACTTTGAACTGCTCAGCTTTAAATCGATGCCTGAAATTCAAGAACTGCTCAAAGAGATGGCAGAAGGCCGTAATCCGCAGGAAATCAAGCGTATTCTGGCACTGGAACTGGTTGAGCGTTTCCATGGCAGTGAAGCAGCGGCCAATGCGCATAAAGGTGCAGGAAATATTATTACTGAAGGTGAATTGCCAGAAGGCACACCTGAAGTAACTATTTCTCGTGCCGACTTTGGTGGTGAGATCTTTATTGCGTCCATTTTGCGTACTGCGGGTTTAACTAAAAATGCAGCGCAGGCTAAAGATGCTGTAGCGCGGGGCGCCGTTAAAGTTGACTGGGAAGTAGTAGATGCAGACTTTTCAGTAAAAGAAAATAAAACTTATATTATTCAGGCAGGCAAAAAGGCGATTGCTAAAGTTACCTTTACTGACTAAATAGATGAATAAAAAAGCAGGTCTCTGGACCTGCTTTTTTATCACTTTTATTTGACAGAATCATTTGAACTATAGGATATATTGCTAAATAGCGTGATTTATCAGTTTTTCTATCACTGATCTTAGGATCTTAATCTCGGCTTCATTATCTTCAAACTGCTCAGTTTGGTTACGCTTGAAAATATCACGAATTTCTAGAGTAGCGTTAGAGTCGATTAAACCCAGATAGGTCCCGACCTGGCGTAACTGGTCAATTGAACGTGAACCATTGGTTGCCCCATAACCCACATAGGCAGCAGGTTTGCCTTGCCATTCTTTACCTAGATAATCCAGAGCATTTTTCAGAGCTGGACTATAACCATGATTATATTCAGGACTAATAAAAATAAAGCCATCACCTTCGGAAATTTTTTCTGCCCATTGCTGTTGTTTTGGCTGGTCATAGATACCTGTAATGGGCGGATGGCTTCCGGCAAAAACAGGCAAATCCCATTCTTTTAAATCAACGATTTCAGTTTCCAGGGTATTATAGTCAAAACTCTCAATAGCCTCGAGAACCCATTTGGCCACCTTAATAGCAGTACGACCTTCACGTATGCTGCCTACAATAATATAGATTTTCATGATATTTTCCGGTTGGGCATGATCTTTATTAAACTAATTATTTTTTTGGAAAGCGCCTAGACAGAATTTGTATCTCTATTTTAAAACATCAAAACTTATGAACTAGTTTGATTTTTAAGCAGGTATGATCGTTAGATGGCTATTCAATATTTCAGATCGTTCGAACTGATCTATGACTGGAGAACAAGCTTTTTGACATAATAAAATATCTGTATCCATTAATGCCTGTAGAAGGTGAAATATATTAATCTGCGGACATTGCTCTGTCCGGGAAAACTGCCAGGCCTGTTGTAATAAAATAATTAAAGCTTCACTTAACACCAATGTACTATGTTTTTGAATATGTACTGAAAGTAAAGCTGTGTTCAGCTGCCGCCTGAGCTCCAAGACAGAAATATCATAACGGTCTAATAAAAAGATTAATTCATTTGGTTCGGGTTGCTTTAAGAGCTGTAAAAAAAGATGAGATATTTGGACTTGGGCAATCTGGTGCTGGGCACATTCATTCAGGGTTTGTAATAATGCTTCGCGTATTGCGCTAGAAAGACAACGTAATAAAACAGTTAGTGTCAGCATAACAACTCATTGTTTTTAATCATACAGCACTTAAGCTGAGTAATAATTTTTATAATTAAAACTGGGATAAAGTGTATTTTTAGATATCTGCCAGTCTTTATGGCTGATTGAATTCTAGCCTGATATATAGCCAAGTGAGAAGCTGCATTCATCGCTTTTTATTATATAGACCTTTAGAAAAACTACCTGCTGATCATTTAAATGATCAGTAAACTGGCTAGAGATTTAAATATTCAGTTTATATTTTACTTATAATAAAAAAGCCGGTCATAGACAGACCGGCTTCAGAATGATTGATTTTAGGCAGCGTCTAGATGAGTTTAATACCTTGCTGACCTGCTGGTGTAACCTTGAAGATTTCAACCTCAAAACTGATATTTTTACCTGCCAGCGGATGGTTAAAGTCTATCTCGGTCATGTCATCATTCACTGATCTGACCACACCGTACAGGCTGCTTTTGGCTTTGTCTTCAAACTCGATCATTTGGCCAACCACAGGGCGTTGTTCAAATTTGACCGTATCAAAGCGTTGAATATTTTCCGGATTCCACGGTCCAAAGGCATCTTCTGCCGGTAAATGTACAGTACGGCGGTCACCTGCCCTTAAACCAAAAAGAGCCTGTTCAAAGCCTGGCAGTAAATTACCGTCACCAATCACCAGACTCACCGGCTCCTCACGGCTGCGGGTATTATCTATTTCCACACCATCTTCAATGGCAACTGAAAAGTGCAGCTCTACCTGAGAACCTTCTTCAATTCGGGTATCTTCATTCGGGTTGAGTAACTCTGTCATTTTGTTGCCTCTGCACGTTGAATCCGGTGTTTTTCCAGAAAGAAAGTATCGATTAATAACAGGATTGTTCCAAGAGTGATGGCACTATCAGCAATATTAAATGCAGGAAAGTGACTATTCTGATAGTAGACATGAATAAAATCTACTACATACCCCAGACTGACCCGGTCTATCAGGTTACCGATGGCGCCCCCTAGAATCAGGGCAATAGCCATTGGTAAAATGACCAGATGTTTTGGCATACGCATTAGCCAGAAAACAAACAGCAAGGAAACTCCAGCCGCCAGTCCGGTAAATAAATAACGCTGCCAGCCACCGGCATCAGACAGAAAACTGAATGCTGCACCATAATTATGTAGCAGCGTCCAGTTTAAAAAGGGCAGTACGGCTACCGGATCGGCATAGTTCAGATGGTTTGTTGCAATCCATTTGGTCCATTGATCCAAAATAATGGCAACAATTGCCAGCCCGATCCACACCAGATTATGTGGATAGAACTGGAACCAGCCTTTTCTTTGCGGTGTATTAGGCATATTTTCTCTCTTCGCCCTGACCAGAAGGAAGGTTAATTAGGCAGCGTCCGCAAATACTTGGATGACCTGCATGTGTATTAACATCAGGCAGTACATGCCAGCAGCGAGCGCATTTTTCACCTTCTGCCGCTGAAACCTTGACACGCAGACCTTCGAGCTCGGTACTTTCACCTGCTTCCTCAAAGTCATGAACAATAACCTGAGAGGTGATCAGGACAAAGCGCAGCTCATTGCCCAGCTGGTCCAGAATGCTTTTTAACGCTGGTTGGGCCCAGAGTTCAACCTTGGCAGAGAGGTTAGAGCCGACCAGTTTAGCGTTACGTGCAGCTTCAATCTGTTTGTTTACTGCAGATTTTACTGTAATTAATGTTTGCCAGTTTTCTTCAGAAATCAGATTGGCTGTTGAGGCCACCGGAATCTGATACCACTCGCTCATAAATACATATTTTTCTGACTGCTCAGGAATCAGTGGCCAAGCCTCTTGTGCAGTAAAGCTCAGGATTGGGCTCATCCAGCGGATAAAGGCCTGTACGATATGATATAACGCAGTCTGCGCAGAGCGACGTGCCTGAGAGTCGGTTTTGGTGGTGTACTGACGATCTTTAATAATGTCCAGATAAAAACCGCCCAGATCATTAATACAGAAATTGGTCAGTGAGCTACAGACGACATGAAAGTTCATTTCATCATAAGCAGTAAGGATGCTCTGCTGAACCTCATGCGCACGTTGCAAGATATACTGATCCAATGCAATCAACTGGTCTACTGGCAGTGCATCAGTACTTGGCTTAAAGCCATTTAGATTGGCCAGCAGGAAGCGTAGAGTATTACGGATACGGCGATAACTGTCGCTAACACGGTTAAAGACTTCTTTACTTGCTGCAATTTCATAGCGGTAGTCGCTTGAAGCAACATACAATCGTAGACCATCAGCTCCCAGCTGCTTGATGATGTCATCTAGCGGGATATAATTCCCTAGCGATTTTGATAGTTTGCGTCCGTTTTCATCTACTGTAAAGCCATGAGTCAGTAAGGCTTTGTAAGGCGCACGGTTATGAATGGCTATAGACGTCAGCAGGGATGACTGGAACCAGCCACGATGCTGGTCTGAGCCCTCTAGATAAAGGTCAGCCGGGCTTTCCAGATCTTCGCGCTGGTCAAGTACAGCATAGTGGGTTGTACCTGAATCGAACCAGACATCCAGCGTGTCACGCACGGCATTATAGTGTTCGGCATCATCACCAATAAAGTCTTTCGCTTCACGGTTAAACCAGGCATCAATACCTTCCTGTTCAATCAGCTTGGCAACTTCTTCGATCAGTTCCGGAGTACGCGGATGCAGCTCATTGGTATCTTTATGTACAAAAAACGGAATTGGCACACCCCAGGTACGCTGACGTGAGATACACCAGTCCGGGCGGCCATCAATCATGGATTCAATCCGATTTTTACCCCAGCTTGGTACAAATTCGATGTCATTTTCAATCGCATCCAGTGCACCCTGACGTAAATTTTGCTGATCCATACTAATGAACCATTGAGGCGTTGCACGGAAAATGATAGGAGTCTTGTGGCGCCAGCAATGTGGATAACTGTGTCGAATTGGCTGATGTGCCCACAAACGGCCTGCTGCACCAAGGGCTTCAATGATTTGCGGATTGGCTTTATAGATGTGTACACCCGGGAAAAGTGGTGAAGTTGGCAGATATACTCCATTACCACCCACCGGATTATCGACTTTCAGCTGATAGAGCAGACCAACTTTATAGTCATCTACACCATGGCCAGGCGCAGTATGTACTGCACCCGTACCACTGGTTGCAATCACATGTTCACCTAAAATGACCGGAACTTGGCGATCTGCCAGAAGTGGGTGCTGGAGTTGCAGGTTTTCAATCACTGCGCCGGTAAAATCGGCCAGTACTACCGGGTTTTCCAGCTTATAACGTTCTACAGCAGACTCTACCAGATCTTTAGCCAGAATCAGATTGTGTAAGCCTTTGTCTGTCTGGGTCTGTACCAGCTGATATTCAATTTCAGCATGTACTGAAACTGCCTGGTTAGCCGGAAGAGTCCATGGTGTTGTGGTCCAGATAACAATATCAGTAGGCACATCAATTTCTACCTTCAAACGGGTAGATAAGTCTTTTAAGTCAACGACACTAAAACCGACATCAATTGCATCAGATTTTTTATCTTCATATTCAACTTCAGCTTCAGCCAGTGCCGAGCCACAGTCCATGCACCAGTTCACCGGCTTTAAGCCAGGCTGAATATGACCATTTTTCTGAATCTGGCCCAGTGCACGAACAATATCTGCTTCCTGCTTGTAATTCATGGTCAGATAAGGATTATCCCAATCACCCAGTACGCCCAGACGCTTGAAGTCGTTACGCTGCAGATCAATTTGTTGTGAAGCATATTCACGGCATAATTTACGGAAAGTGGCTGCATCAACTTTTTCGCCCACTTTACCTACTTTTTCTTCAACTTTGAGTTCAATTGGCAAACCGTGGCAGTCCCAGCCTGGAACATAAGGTGCATCAAAGCCAGATAGTGTTCGACTTTTAACAATAATATCTTTTAAGACTTTATTGACTGCATGGCCCAAGTGAATTGTGCCATTTGCATAGGGAGGGCCATCATGCAGAATATATTTTTTCTTGCCAATACGCGATGTGCGAATCTGCTGATAAATGTTGTCGGCGTACCACTCTTCTAACCATTTTACTTCACGTACTGCCAGATTTGCCTTCATGGCAAATTCAGTGCCCGGCAGATTTAGTGTGGCTTTATAATCCACAGCATTTTCAGGAGTTTGCTTATCGCTCATGCAAGTTGTCTTCCAGTTCAATCAGCTTGAACGCTGACGGGTTTTACAATCAAAAAAACAGAATTTAAACAGGGAATTTGGGGGTATTTCTACGAAACTCAATGAGCTTGGCTACATCATTATCAATTCCGGTCTTTAATGCTTCAAGCGAAGGATAATTTACTTCACCATGCAGATATTTTAAAAAAGTGACCCGCACCAGCAAGCCATACAGATTAGCAGAAACATCAGGAAAGTGTACTTCTAATCGCCACTCTGGCTGTTGCTGCTGAATTGCGGGCCGTGTTCCCACATGTCCGGCACCAAATAAACTCTCCGGTCCATAACCTGTAATTCCGGGTAAATCCGGGTGTTCCAGACGTACTCTGGCCGCAAGAGAACTATGCTCAGAGATCACTTCTACCGCATAAATCCCATGCAGGCAGGGCTTATGCCGGTTCATACCTACATTAATGGTCGGGAAATTCAAGGTACGCCCAATCTGGTCACCATACTGAATTCGACCCACCATACTGTAGGGACGTCCTAAAAGCTGGGCAGCAAGAGTTAGGTCACCCTGCTGTAATACCTGCCGGATCCGTGTCGAACTGACTCGCTCTCCCTGAAAGTCGACAGTATTCAGATTAGTGACTGCAAAACCATAGTTTTTTAGAAATTCGCTATTGCCTTGCCGGTTTTTTCCAAAATGAAAATCATCACCCAATACCAGGCTATGAGCATGAAGCTTATCTTTTAAAAGGGATGCAAAGCCTTCTGCACTCATGCTACGGAACTGGTCATCGAATTTGGCTACAGCAATATAGTCCACACCAAGTTCAGTCAAATACTCTACTTTTTCACGTAGTGAGCTGATACGGGGAGGGGCTTCGTAGCCTTTGAAGTATTCTAGTGGTTGGGGCTCAAACAGCATAACCAGTGTTTTTAAATTCTTCTGGGCAGCAACAGTTTTAAGCTGAGCAATCATGGCCTGATGTCCAAGATGGACACCATCAAAATTGCCAATTGTCACTGCGGTTGCAGGCAGCTGAAAATCGGGCATCAGGGCATTCAGACGGAGCAGCTTCATGGGCGAAGAAATCAGTGCAAAATTTGAAAGGTCATATATTGCCATATTCTCACAGTTTCGTCTTGTTGTTGTGTTTTTACACATTTTTTTGGCTGATCAATAAATTTTATATAATTTTTATTGATTTATATAATATAAATAAATCAGTTTTATTTATAAATTGGCCTTTTTATAATCAGTGCTGCATTAAAAATTCAATCAGGTACATAATGAACAGGCCATTTGAACAGCTAGGGCAGCCACGAGATATCATTCGTCAATTCACACCTAACTGGTTTACCGTCACTATGGGAACGGGTGTAGTAGCACTTATTTTACCTGAACTGTCATCTGGTTCAATTAATCTGTGGTTAGGAGGTGCTTTCCTGTGGCAAATCAATATTATTTTATTTATCAGCTTTAGTCTGCTTTATAGCCTGCGCTGGTTGTTCTATCCCACCGAAGCCAGACAAATCTTTTTTCATTCAAACATGAGTCTGTTTCTAGGTACTATTCCTATGGGCTTGGCCACTCTTGTAAATGGATTTTTAAAATACGGTTTGCCGCTATATGGTGATTCTGCACTAGAAATAGCCAAACTGCTTTGGTATATCGATGTCGTCATGGCAGTGGGAATTGCCTGGTTAGTACCTTTTTGTATGTTTAGTTGCCAGCAGCATCAGTTACACAGTATGACAGCGATCTGGCTATTACCGATTGTAGCCTGTGAGGTTGCAGCAAACTCAGGTGGAGTATTAGTACAATATCTGGCTATAAGCCAGCAGACAGTGGCTATATTGATGGCCAGTTATGGGTTATGGGGGATCTCAGTACTGCCAGCTTTTGCCATATTAACTATTCTGATGTTAAGACTTGCCCTGCATCAGTTACCTTCTAAGGATATGGCCATTAGCAGCTGGCTGGCATTAGGTCCTATTGGAACGGGTACATTGGCTTTACTGAGCTTAGGATCACAGGCACCACGCATTTTAACTTTTATTGGACAGAAAGATTTAGGCATGTTTTTGCAGTATGCAGGTACCGCCAGCAGCTTGATTCTATTGGGGTTTGGGCTTTGGTGGCTTGGCCTTGCAGTATTGACGACCTTAAAATATATAAGAAGAGGTCTACCTTTCAATTTGGGGTGGTGGGGTTTAACCTTTCCATTAGGGGTGTTTACACTGGCCATTTACACTCTGGGCCAGCAGCTGCAGCTCGCTATATTACATAATATTGCCTCTAGCCTGGCCTATATTTTAATCATACTCTGGGTGGTTGTTGCGACTAAGACCGTACAAGGATTTTATCAGGGCAATCTGTTGTTCTCACCTTGCCTGAAAAGTTTTCTGGACAAGGGTTAAGTATTTACAGTGGATTAATCAGTCCTTAGTACCTTGTACCTGAGTTAACTTTATTTTCTAATAATCAAATTTTAACGAGTTTTCTAAATGGTAGAGCAATCTGCACTCATCATGGCGCTCCCAAGTGAATCTAAAGGACTGTTTGAGCAGGCCGGTATTCAGGTTCATTACAGCGGTATTGGCAAGGTCAATGCAGCATTTAAAGCCTATGAGGTGATTCAACATACTGGATGTAAAATACTTTTTAACTTAGGTACCGCAGGCAGTAGTCAATTTGATACCCACTCACTGGTCGAGGTCAGCAGTTTTGTACAACGTGATATGGATGTCTCTCCTTTAGGTTTTGTCCCGGGCATTACTCCAATGGATGAGGAAATACCAGGGTGTATTGAACTGGTTTCATACTTCGATCAATTGCCTAAAGGAATCTGTGGAACTGGTGACTCCTTCGAAACAGGCTTGCCTAAAGTGTCTTGTGATCTGGTGGATATGGAAGGTTATGCCTTGGCTAAAGTTTGTAAAAAACTTGGAGTACGCCTGGTATCTGTCAAATATATTAGTGATGGTGCCAACACCACAGCACATCTGGATTGGGAAAATAATCTGCTGTTGGGAGCGCATAAACTGTTGGATTTATACCAGCAGGCAAAACTTTCATTTCAATCGTAAAGAACAAGTAAAAAGGCCAGAATTAAAGAGCTGAAGCATTAATTCTGGTTAGCTTCGAAAACTTCGGTTGAAAGCGTGACCGGGCTATATTCAGAGCGCGGTAAAATACCATAGAGCATCAGATGGATGGTATGTTCGATAGTCCTCTGGTAGGTGCTTTTACTTTTAAGCGTTTTTCCCATCACCATTTCAATTTGAGTACTAAAATCAGCATAATTCTGGGTAATTGCCCAGATATTTAAAATCAGCAATTCCGGATCAATACCTGCAGAAATTTTTCCTTGTTCCTGCCAGTTCTGGATCACTTTGGCCTTACGCTTAAATAGTTTTTTCAGCGGGCCTTTTAAAATAGATAAAATATGTGGCGCACCCTGAATAACTTCTAGTGCAAACAGCTTGGAGGCTTTAGGCTGGTGACGTGAAACCTCGATCTTGAGCATCAGATAATTAGCTAATGCTTCAGTTGGCTCAAGGTCTACTTCAAGCGACTGTAGAGGAGCCAGCCACTTCTGGAGTACTGTAGTAAGTACCTCAACATATAAAGCCTCTTTATTTTCATAATAATAAAAAATATTTGACTTATGCATGTCGGCCAGCTGAGCAATTTCATCCAGGCTTGCCCCGTTAAAACCATAGGTAGAAAAAACGTCTAGAGCTGCATTTAAAAGTAAATTCCGTTTTTGAGTGCTCTTCTTTTGTTCCATTGTTCCCCACAAATATCGATAAAGTCATAATTGTAAGACAAATGGGTCGATTTGTGCACAATTTTGCAAAGTAATTCTTCCAATATGCTGAATTAAACATCTTTTTTAACATTTGGTAAAAAAAGTAACCCCTAATAAATTGATAGTTAATAAAAAATTAGCTTAAAAAATAATTTTAAAATAAAATTATTTTTAGCTGTAAAAATTAAATGAAAAATCTTTTTTAAAGTACCAAATATATTTTTTATAAGTTTAAGAAATTGATTTTAATAATTATATTTAGTATAGAATGAGTTTTTCATGACTATACTGTAAAAGAAGTTATGATCTTTACCTTCTTGTTAAAAGATATCTTGTTTATATAGCCTCATGTATAAAACAGCCATCTCAAGATGGCTGTTGGCGTGTATGAGTTTAGGTGGCTAATACTGCATCTAAAACTTGCTGCTCCAGCTCGGTGAACTGGACACTCTTTTTACGGGGCCGTGGTAAATCAATCTTAAAATGATGAGCAATCTGGCCTTTATCCAGTAGAATAATCCGGTCAGCCAGTTGTACTGCTTCAGCAACATCATGAGTGACTAAAACAGCTGTGAAGCCCTGCTCACGCCATAACTGTTCAATCAGATTTTGCATTTCAAGCCGGGTAAGGGCATCAAGTGCGCCTAAGGGTTCATCCAGTAATAAAACTCGTGGCGTATGGGATAAAGCTCGAGCCAGAGCAGCACGTTGCCTTTGTCCGCCTGAAAGTTGTGCAGGCCAGTTACTGGCTTTTTCAGCGAGTCCCACCTTTTTGAGTAGAGCTACTGCATGGGCATGACGATTATGGGCCAACCCTAGCTGTACATTCTTCTCGACAGTCTTCCATGGCAATAGACGTGAATCCTGAAACATAACCCGAATATCATCTGTGGTAATACCTTCACGAAAATTCTGTGCAGACTTGAATTTTATTTCACCGTAACTTGCTGCTTCCAGGCCAGCAATTAGACGTAGTAGAGTACTCTTGCCACATCCGCTACGTCCCACGATTGCTACAAATTCTCCCGCCTGAATATGCAGATCTAGCTCCTCAAGAACTTTAACCTGCCCATAAAACTTATGAAGCTGCTCAACCACAATTTCTGCTCCATTCTGTGGCTGAGTGGTAAAATTCGTACTTGGCTTAGCTTCTATATCAACTGATAGCGGTATATTTAAATTGCTCATTAGTATATTCCTGTTCCTATTGTTGATAGCCGGGATGCCAGCGCAGCAGATAGCGTTCCAGTCCTTGAGCCAGAATATCTGCCAGCTTGCCTAAAAGGGCATACAGGAGAATGCCGACCAGTACAATATCAGTCTGCAAAAACTCACGGGCATTCATGGTCATATAGCCAATTCCTGACTGCGCAGAAATTGTTTCGGCAACAATAAGCAATACCCAGACCAGACCTAAAGCAAAGCGTAGCCCGACCAGGATAGAAGGCATAGCGCCCGGTAAAATAATTTGCTGATAAAGCTGGCGACGATTCAGCCCATAACTCTTTCCCATTTCAATTAGCTGCGGATCAACTGATCGGATTCCATGATAGGTATTGATATAGATCGGGAAAAATACACCTATCGCTACCAGAAAAAGCTTGGCACTTTCATCTATTCCAAACCATAAAATAACAAGAGGAATTAACGCCAGAGCCGGAATATTACGTAGCATTTGCAAAGTAGTATCCAGAAGATTCGAGGCTACCTTGGAAGAACCATTTAATAGGCCGAGCAATAAACCTAGACCTCCACCCACAGCAAGACCAGTCAATGCCCGGGCCGTACTCACCTTGACATGCTGCCATAGTTCACCACTGATGAGTAAAGACCAGAAAGCTGTAAGTACGGCTGTAGGGGCAGGCAAAATCCGGCTTTGCAGTAAGCCGCTCATTGAAGTAAGCTGCCACAGAACAAGTAATAATAAGGGCACTAACCAAGGCAGCAGATGTTTTCTAAATACACCTGTTCCACGTGAAACGTAGTTATCTATACTATTCTTTTGCATCATGCCCCTTCCTTGACAATTTTATTATCTGCTAGCCGGTCAGGTACATAATTATTGGCAACAATCTCACCGAATGGACCGGTCAAGTTAGGCTGGGCCAGCTTTTTACGGGTCTGTAATGGCAGTAAAGGAAAGACCAGTTCAGCAAAGCGAATAGACTCTTCCAGATGTGGGTAACCTGAAAAAATAAAGGTATTAATACCTAGATCTGCATATTCCTGAATACGGTCTGCTACAGTCTGCGGGTCACCGACTAGCGCAGTCCCGGCACCTCCACGAACCAGACCTACACCAGCCCAGAGGTTTGGTGATACTTCCAGTTTGCTCTTATCGCCATTATGTAATTCAGCCATACGACGTTGACCTACTGAGTCCATTTGACGGAATTTTTGTTGTGCAGCGGCAATCGTAGCGTCATCTACATACTGAATCAGTTCATCAGCTGCGGCCCAGGCTTCTGCACTGGTTTCACGTACAATTACATGCAGACGGATACCATAGTTTAGACGACGTCCTTTTGCAGCGGATTTAGCCTGCATGGTCTGGATTTTTTCTTCTACTGCTGCAGGCGGTTCTCCCCAGGTCAGGTAAGTATCGACCTGCTCAGCAGCCAGTTCTTGAGCAGCTTCAGATGAACCACCGAACCAGAGCGGAGGATAAGGCTGCTGTACAGGCGGATACAGCAGTTTAGCATCATCAACAATTAGCCGTTCGCCATGGAAAGTAAAGCTTTCACCTGTATGAGAACGGGTCAAGATTTCACGCCAGATCTTGGTGTACTCTGCTGCTGTCTGGTAGCGTGTAGCATGGTCTTCATATACACCATCACCTTTTAGCTCTTGCTCATCACCCCCTGTAACCAGATTCAGTAATACCCGCCCGTTTGAGAGACGGTCAAAAGTTGCTGCCATACGGGCTGCCAGAGCAGGGGTGGTTACGCCAGGGCGCAAAGCCACCAGAAATTTCAGGTTTTTAGTGGCATCAATCAGGCTGGCAGCTGTAATCCATGGGTCTTCACATGAGCGGCCGGTCGGAATCAGTACACCTTCATAACCCAGGTTATCTACAGCCACTGCAATCTGTTTCATATAAGCATGATCAACCTGGCGCCCACCTTTACTGGTGCCTAAATAGCGGCTATCACCATGAGTCGGAATAAACCAAAAAATTTTCATCTCAGTATCCTTATCTGTCTAAATCAGTTTTTAGGTGTAGGGACCCAGACCACTTGGCTGACCTGGATTGATTTTGGAATTAATTTGACCTGTTGAAAGAGATCAGCAATTTCTTGTTGTGCCTGTACGACTTCAGGTTTAAGGCTATAAATAGGAGAGGGTTTGAGCCGTTTATCTATAACCCGTTGGGCAATATTCTGTTTAAGGCCGGTACTTTGCTGATAAATCTTTAATGCCTGTTGCTGGTGTTGAAGTACCCATTGATCGGCAGTATTTAAACTTTGTAGGATCTTTTCAGTTGCACCAGGATGCTGCTCAATAAATTGTGGGTTAGCGATATAAAATGAATAAGTCCATGCAAAGGCTTGGCCGTCAATTAATACCTTGGCTTTGGCATCCAGCTCTGCTGCACTTAAGTACGGTTCCCAGATCGACCAAGCATCAATTGACTGTTTATCGAAAGCTGCCCGTGCATCTGCCGGAGGAAGCCAGATGGGCTGAATGTCCTGCCAGCTTAAACCAGCCTTTTGTAAAACTTTAGCCAAAAGTTCATGAGCACTTGAACCTTTCTGTACCGCTATCCGTTTACCTTTTAGATCGGCAAGTGTACGAATTGAACTGTCTGCAGGTATTAATAATGCCTGTGCATTCTGGGGAACCACTTCATAGCCAATGTATTTCAGATCTTTCCCGGCCGCTTGTGCGAAAACAGGAGGAGTATTACCTACTGCACCAAAATCAATTGCACCAACTGCCAGTGCTTCCAGCATTTGTGGGCCAGCTGGAAACTCTTTCCACGCCACCTGAACGCCGGGAAACTGCTGTTCAAATAGCTGTTGCTGGCGAGCGACTAACAGATTCAGTGAGGATTTCTGGTATCCGATTGCCAGGGTTTTGAGTTTGTTTTCTTGAACAGACTGTTGTCCCGGCGCAGTATCAGAACTGGTTTTCTGGCAGCCACTCAGGCCTAAGGCTATAAAACTGCTAATTAAAAAAACTTTGAGTGAATACATTTGGCGTCCTTCTTATTGTTATGGTGTTTGCTTTAAAATCGCAGCCTGAATATCAAGTTTGACAGGTATTAATTTCTGGGCATAAAAGGCATCAGCCACTTTCTGCTGCGCATGAGAGACTTCCTGGCTAACTGGTCTTACCCCAAAGCCCATACGTGAAATAGAAGTTTTTAAAATATTATGTTCCAGTCCGGTTGGTTGTTCTAACAGACTGGCTGCCTCGTCCTGATGCTGGGCAACCCATTGGGTCGTAGTGTTTAATTCTTGAATAATAGTCTGAATGACTTTCGGGTTGTTTTCTGCAAATTTACGGTCGGCCAGATAGAATTGGAGATTATTGACCAGGCCCTGACCATCCTTTAAAACCCGGGCACCAAGTTGCTGTTCTGCTGCGGCCAGGAAGGGGTCCCAGATTACCCAAGCATCGACAGAACCACGTTCAAATGCAGCACGAGCATCTGCCGGTGGCAGATAGACCACCTGAATATCTTCAAGCTTTAAACCATTCGCCTCTAAAATATTGAGCAGTAAATAATGAACATTAGAACCTTTATTCAGTGCAATCCGTTTGCCTTTTAAATCAGCAACAGACTGTATGGGAGAATTCTTCTGGACTATTAACGCTTCCCCATGAGGCGCGCCCGGCTGATTTGCTACATAGACAATATTTGAATTGGCTGCCTGAGCAAAAATGGGAGGAGCTTCACCCGCTTCTCCAAAAGCGACACTTCCGACATTCAAACCTTCAAGGAGCTGTGGACCTGCAGGAAATTCAACCCAACGAATCTTTATACCTTGTGATTTGAGAGCATTTTCCAGACTACCTTGGACCTTTAGAATCGGTAAAATGCCATATTTTTGAAAACCGATATTCAAGACCTGAGTCTGAGGGTCAGATTTGGAACAGCCACCTAGAAACAGGGCAGTTACCAGACTGGTCAATAAGATGGCAGAACGGGCCCAAGAAATTTGCTGGCTGTTCATGGAAAAGGTGCTCCTGGCAGTGAAATTTAACAATCACATACAGCCTAAGATGCCCGGTAATGCTAAAAAAATAAGCTTTTATCGTTTAGTCATGAAAAAAAAAGCTAAAATATAAAACTGCTTAACTTATGAGTATTTATGATTTAAAAATTAATATTATTTTTTAATTAAATAACTGAATATTATTAATAATTTATTATTGAGCTAAAGAAGAACCAAAAATAATAAGTAAAAACCTTGAAAGTTCTACTTTTTATTTCTGGTTCAAAGATATATTTATTAAAAATAAAGCTAAATATAAAGGCCGGTTCTATAACTGTTTTTTAAATACCAGTGAATTTCGCTGATAGTTATAAAGTGCCTGCCGGGTATTAGGTAAATCATCAACAGAAGCTGGCATGAAACCATGTTCTAGGAACCAGTGTGCTGTGCGGGTGGTCAGTACAAACAGCTGCTTGATTCCATTCTCTTGTGCCTTTTTTTCAAGAAAATTTAAAATCTGGCTGCCTCGATTCGATTTGCGGTATGCCGGATGTACCGCTACACAGGCAATTTCTGCCGAAGGTATTTCATTCTTCAAAGTTGGAATCGGGTAAAGTGCCGCACAGGCGAGAATGGTACCGTCACGCTCAATGACAGTAAACTGGTTGATTTCAGTTTCCAGCCGTTCACGTGAACGGTAAACCAGTATCCCTTCTTGTTCGAGGGGACGTAACAGTTTGATCAGTCCACCTACATCCTGAATTCTGGCAGTGCGGACTTCTTCATAATGTGCATCGGTGATCATGGTGCCAATCCCATCACGGGTAAATAGCTCTTCAATCAGCGCACCGTCATACGTATAAGAAATCAGATGAACACGATTGACGCCTTCTAGAGAAGCATCGCGTGCCGCACGTAAATATAAAGCCTGGGTTGGATCTGCCTGTTCATGCTGTTCTATATAAGGGTCCAGCTGCTGAGGTGTTAATTCACGCAATAATTGCTGTTTGGAATTTAATAGACCTTGCTGCTGGCCCAGAAAAATCAGTTTATCCGCTTTTAGGGCAACGGCTGTCTTGGTTGCGACTTCTTCTGCCAGCAGATTAAAGACTTCGCCTGTAGTGGAGTAACCAGTCGGTCCGAGCAGTACAATACTGTTATGCTCAAGATGCTGATGAATACTGGTACTGTCTATGGAGCGGACCTCACCGGTTAACTGAAAATCGATACCATCATGAATACCATAAGGTTTAGCAGTGACAAAATTACCCGAGACTACATGGATAGCTGCGCCGTACATAGGTGAGTTCGCTAACCCGGTAGAAAGCAAGGCTTCAATTTGCAGACGGATTGAGCCTACAGCACTCATGACACAGCCAAGAGACTCACGTGTAGTAATCCGGCGGTTCTTATGAAATGGTGCACTCAGCTGAAATTGTTCCAGATTCTGGTTAATCTGCGGACGGGCACCGTGAACCAGGACCAGACGAATTCCCAAGGAATTGAGCAGGGCAATATCGTGAATAATATGCTGGAAATTATCATGGCAGACCGCCTCACCTCCAAACATGATGACAAAGGTCTTATTACGATGCGCATTAATATAGGGAGCAGAATGCCGGAACCAGCGTACATTGAGTTGTTCAGTAGTATTCGCAGTTTCCAGAGAATTCATAATATGCCTGATCCAGTTGCTTATTCAGTCTGCTGATTCTAATCAAAAAACAGCAGGCAGGTATATAAAAAGCAAAAAAACACCCGGGTCAGTGCCCGGGTGAATATGTATCGATATAGGACTGAATTAGCCCAGAATCCGTATGATACGGTTGTTACGTTCATTGACCAGCACATAGTCACCATTAATTTTATACCACTGCTGATAACGGGCAGGCTTATTCAGGTGACGGCTATCACGGTAGTCAACCTTGTAACGGTTGTTATCATACTGACGAGGCAGCACCTGACCACTGCGCCATTCACGACTTGGATTTACTCGTGAAGATGAACGGCGATCATCCCAGCGGCGGTCATCATAACGACGGTCGTCATGGCTCCAGTGTGGAGTATTAGGGCGGTCATAACGCTGATCATAATGCTGTGGTGCGGCCATAGCACTGGTAGTAATCAGCGCGCTCAAAGATAAAGCGATACCTGTAAGTAATGTTTTCATGTTTTTATCCTGCGTTGCAAGCTCATCAATTTATAACGCTACTTTAGGCAACAATTAGATATAAAGCATGAAAGCCGTTTTATTGAATTGTGAAATTAATGAAGGAATTGAGAAGGAAATTAGAGATTAACTCGACAGAAAAAGCCAGTTAGCCCTATATAAAAAGGCCTAAATTGTATTTAGGCCTTTTTATTCTGGATGAACGGAATAATGAAGAATATGTATCAGTCCATAATCCGGATAATACTGTGTTTATCTGAATCGACTAACAGATAATCATTATTGACCTTATACCATTGCTGATTACGCGAAGGTTTCGGCAGGTCATGATTTTCATATTCAACCTTATAGCCGTTGCCTCGGTAATGTTGTGGCATAATATAACCGGTTTGCCATTTGTGCTGTTTCAGACGACTGACTCCACGTTCTTCACGCATACGACGCTGTTCACGGACAGAATCTTCGTCCTGCTGAAACATCTTGCCATGTGGCCCGCCACGTCGGTCCGAATGGTCCTGATTTTTATGAGGAGGTGCTGCAAAAGCTACACTTGCCATGAAGGTAGAGAAAGATAATGCCAGCACAGCCATAATCTTTTTCATGTTTAATCCTCAAATTCATACTTAAAATTTCTTTACCCATCTACTGTACGAAAAAAAAACAGAGAAACTGTGAAGATAATTCAACTAATTATTTAAAATTGCAGAGACAATGCGTACTTAATATAAAACAAATTAAGTATTCTCCATACTATTATTATTTATATGTATCGGTAAATTTCTGCTTTAAATATTTAAGCTTATTTCTGCTTTTGCTCATTCTTGGCATAGAGCAAGATATGATCTCGTCTATGCCTGTAACCTATTTTGCAATAGCAGTAGTTTAACTTGGTATAGCCTGTTTTTATTTAAGCCAAACAGTGATTCAAAAATAAAATCCGAGACTAATCCTGAGCATCGATACTCTGCCCATTCATATGATGGCTGTCTTCACCCATCAGGTATAAATAAGCCGGCATAATTGTTTCTGGTGTCGCTAGCACTTTTGGGTCTTCATCTGGAAAAGCCTTAGCCCTCATGGCTGTTCGGGTGGCGCCCGGATTAATGCAGTTAAAGCGTATATTCGGATGCTGGTTTTCTACAGCAAACAGTTTGCTTACCGCTTCAATAGCAATTTTAGAAACAGAATATGCACCCCAACGCTCACGAACTTCCCGGCCTACACCTGAACTGGCAAAAACTACTGAAGCATGTTCAGATTTTTGCAGTAGAGGCAATAGGGCCTGCGTTAGTACAAAGGGTGCTCGCAGATTTACCGCCATCACGTCATCCCAGACTTCAGCTGGATAATGGGCCAGTTCGATACGCTCACCCAAGATACCGGCATTATGCAAAATTCCATCTAGACGTCCGAACTGTTTATCCAGAATATTGACCAGATGTTCATAATCCTGTGCAGAAGCACTGGACAGTTGTAAAGGCAAAATGGCAGGTTGAGGTGCCCCCAATGCTTCAATTTCATCATAGATGACTTCAAGCTTGTTCAGGGTACGGCCATGCAAAACAACTGTAGCACCATGCAGGGCATAACTTAAGGCAGCAGCGCGGCCAATACCGTCACCTGCACCCGTGATCAGAATAACCTGATTTTTCAGTAAGTCTGGACGAGGTTGATATTGTGAGTATTTCATAGGCAAACCTCCTCATTATTATGATATGTCTAAAGTACTACGGGTTTTTCTGTTTCTAGTTTCAGCAGTTGGCATACCTTCTGCCGCAGTTCGGAAATATCATTCACTATACAATCTGCCTGCCAGGCCGTTAAGTTATCTTTGTGGCTTAACGGTAAATAGCCGTAAGCAGCCAGGATGGTATACATTCCTGCGTTACGTCCGGCTTCAATATCACGCGGATGATCCCCCACATAAATGATCTGCTCTGCCGGGAGATTGATTTGTCTAGCAGCCAGGTACATCGGTTCCGGATCAGGTTTGGTTCTGGTGACATCCTCAGGGCAGACCAGTACTGCACAGCGTTCTGTTAAGTTGAGGGTAGCAAGTAAAGCCTCGCTTAAGCCACGGGGCTTATTAGTCACAATTCCCCAAGGAATACCTCGAGCTTCCAGTTCATCAAGTAAAGGGTACATGCCTTCGAACAGGTCTGTCTCAACTGCAATATCTGCTCCATAAAGGTCCAGAAAACGCTGACGGTGTGCCAGAAATACCGGATCATCGACCTCAAGATGCGGATAGACCAGTTTGACCATGGCTCGCGCACCTTCAGACACCTGGGTGCGGATCAGGTCTGCTGCTACCACCTCACAGTTTTCGGCACGGCACATATCCTGAATAATGCGGATAAAGTCAGCTGCGGTGTCAATCAAGGTACCATCAAGGTCAAACAGGACAGCTTTCATTCTGTGACTTCCTTAACGGTATGTACCATATAGTTGACATCTACATTCGGTGCCAGCCAGTAATGTTTGGTCAGCGGGTTGTAATGTAAACCGGTCATCTGTTTAAGCTCTAGCCCGGCAGCCCGGATGTCATGGGCCAGCTCGGATGGGCGTATAAACTTGTGATAATCATGAGTACCTTTAGGCAGCATCCGGAGTAGGTATTCGGCACCAATAATAGCGAACAGATAAGATTTCGGATTACGGTTAATGGTAGAAAAAAACACATGGCCGCCCGGTTTTACCAGAGTCTGACAGGCTTTAATAATAGAAGCCGGATCTGGTACATGTTCCAGCATTTCCATACAGGTCACAATATCATACTGGCCCGCTTGTTCTTCAGCCAGCTGTTCTACCGGAATTTGGCGGTACTCAATATTCTGCACATTTTCCTGCTGGGCATGCAGGCGGCCAACTGCTAAAGGCGCTTCACCCATATCTACACCCAGCACTTCAGCCGCACCGCGACGCGCCATACTTTCGGTCAAAATGCCACCACCACAACCTACGTCCAGTACCTTTTTACCAGCCAGGCCGCCGCTGAGCTCATCTACCCAGTTCAAGCGCAAGGGATTGATCTGATGTAAGGGACGGAACTCAGAATGCTGATCCCACCATTTGGCTGCAAGTGCTTCGAATTTAGCAATTTCTTGTGGATCAACATTCAGTTGCGACATGACAGTCACCTCATTATCCGGTTAATGATCAGGAATAAAATATTCAGACTTAGTGTAGCGTTAATTCCAGAAAAAGCGATAAAAGCTGTAAAAAAGTTCACAGAAGGAAAACGATTCTGGCATATTTAATTTATAGTGAGCTCATAAACTCGGCATAACAATTCAGAGGAATCTCAGCGTCAATGAAAAAGTTTATTTTAGGTAGTTTGTGTACTGCTGTAATGGCATTTTCAGGTAGTGCCATGGCAGCCAATTTCGTAGCAGGCAAGGATTATACCGTAGTGGCCAATCCTGTTAAGGTTGAAGTACCGGGCAAGATCGAAGTCCGTGAGTTTTTCTGGTATGGCTGTCCGCACTGTTTTAAGCTTGAACCGCATATGCAGGCCTGGCTTAAAAAGATACCTAAAGACGTACGCTTTGTACGTACTCCGGCTGCCATGAATAAAGTCTGGGAACAGGGTGCACGTGGCTATTATGTGTCTGAGGCACTCGGTGTACGCCAAAAAACCCATCTGCCATTATTCCATGCAATTCATGTCAACAACCAGCAGATTTTTGACCAGGCTGCTCAGGCAAAATTCTTTACCAAGTACGGTATACCAGAGAGTAAATTCAACAGCATGTTTAACTCTTTCTCGATTACCGGAAAAGTGGCGCAATCTAACCGTCTGGCGCAGCAATACCAGTTAACTGGTGTACCTGCTGTAGTTGTAAATGGTAAATATATCATTCAGGGTGAAGACGCTAAAGTTACCCAGGTGCTTGATTTCCTGATTAATAAAGAGCGTAAAGCCAAATAGTCTATAGTTATTTAATTATTTGAGCCGTTTTCTGTCAGGACAGGAAACGGCTTTTTTATAGATAGTATTTAATCTGAACTTAGAGTAATTCGCTGTCCAGCTCGAATGCATCCAGATTAATCGGTTGGCTTGGTAAAGAAAGTGCCTGATTGATATAAAGCTGAATCAATTTTTTACGTGAACCGATAGAACGCTGATAGTAGCTAGAATTAAGTAACAGGGCTGCACCATAAGTCAGGGACCAGATATAAGACAGATAGTCACGGATCGACATATCATAGTTTAATGATTTTAAATATTGTTCGGTGACTTCACGAATGGCCAGAATCCGTTCCTGCCGTACCTGATACAGCTCTTCAAAGAGTGTATTCAGACCTGATGCAGTCATAGTCAGATGCTCTTCAAGCTGGTGCAGTAAAATAGTACGGCCAGGCGCAAGCAGGTGATGCAGCATATAGGCAGGTGCATATTCCCTAAAGTTACGATAAGGTGCACGGGAAATTTCCAGCAGTTGTCTTTCGTTCTGGATTACCAGTTCCAGTAATAGCTCATTTTTACTTTTAAAGTGCTTGTACAATGTACCTTTGGCAATATCCAGCTCTGCAACCAGTTCATCCAGTGTAATTTCCTGATTATTTTCCAGTAGTAGCTTCTCTGCTGCCTGAAGAATGCGTTCTTTACGTAATAAAAATTGTTTATGGCGCTCTGGATTCATGCCTGTTTTCCGTTCCTTGCCGATGGCTATACTGTAGCAGTACTTACCTTACTGTAAAATTAAACTATTTGTTGAGATAACAGAAAGCCAAAAGCCGGGTGATAGCAATTTTTGTGTTAAAAATTGGTGCTTAGCACTATGTCCAGTTAGATACGCCACGGAACATAAATCGTAATTCGGTCGCAGCCTGCTGCATAAATTGCTCCTGCTGTTCCTTCAAGGCCAGTCCACTATGCTGGCGTGACAGACTGATCCAGGTCATGGCCCAGGTAAAAGAGAGATTGGTAAGAATAGTAGAAAGTACCTTAAGGTCATTTTCATCCTGAATATGCTTGAGGCTTTCAATCCGGCGCAGGTCATTGACCAGATCATCAATTAGAAATTCAATTTCACGGCCAATCGCCTGGCGAACGACCTTGGAACCGCCCCAACGTTCAGAAATCATAAAAATCCAGGGTTCAGGATTCTGGTCAACTGCCTGAAAAAAGAGTTGTAAGGTATTCTGTGATTTACTGCCGAGCTGTGACAGATAAGCCAGACCCAGCTGATGTAACACTGTTTTTAAATGCAGCGCGACCTGATCAAGCAGTTCCTGACCTAAATGGTCCATATCCTGAAAATGCCGATAGAAGGCAGTTGGCACTAAACCAACCTCACGTGCAACTTCACGCAGGCTGATACTGCTAAATGAACGACCAGAAGTACTCAGGCGCAATGCCGCATCCAGTAAGGCCTGACGACTCTGCTGCTTTCGTTCATCACGTATCGACATCATGCTAACCCAAAATTACTTTGTGCAAGAGTCTAGCAAAAAATAGCTACTTTTAAACGACGAATATCAGTGTACAGGTGTTGACTGAATAATGGAAAAGCGTATAGTGAACAATTGTACACTTAAAGAACGTTTGTTCACTCACTAAATAGCTAGCATAAAGAGGAACACCGATGACCGCACAAATGCAATACAAGCCACAATGGATACGTGAAGATTTTGTAGACTTTCTTCTGGAAAAGGTTGACCCGATGTTGGCCTTAAAACGGATCAAGGCACAAGTCATTAGTGTCTATCCTCTGGCAGCCGACATGTACCGGATTAAACTGAGACCCAGCCACCGGTTTAATACACAACAGTATCGTGCCGGGCAGTCGGTTCTGGTCACAGTTGTAGTAGAAGGTGTACGTTTACAGCGTAGTTATTCGATTATCGCTATAGATGCTGGTACGCTGATATTAGGGGTTAAGGTGCAGGGCCGGGTTTCCCGGGCCATGTCACAGCTGAAAAAAGGCGAGGTAATTGAAATATCGCAGCCACAGGGGGAGTTCTGTCTGCATGCTGGTCAGGAGCCTGCTTTACTGATTGCTTCCGGAAGCGGAATTACAGCTATTTATGCTCTGTTACAGCAAGCCATGACACAAAAGGTTAGACAGATCGATCTGCTGTATTTTAGCCGTGATACTGTCCTGCATAATGAAATCCAGCAATTAGCAGAGGCCTATCCGCAGCTCAACTATCATTTTGTCAATACTACCCAGCAGAAACAGCATCTGGACCTGGCTTTACTCAAAGCTATTGTGCCACATTTTGCCCATACTCACAGCTATGCCTGTGGTACGCCAGGCATGATGCAGGCGGTACAGTATATTTATCATGGGGCACAGGCAGAGGACTGGTTACATCAGGAATATTTCCAGCCAGTCATGGATGAGACCCTAGAAGCCCAGCCAGTCAGGTTCATACGTTCACAGCAGGCATTTGAGGCCAAAGGTAATCTGCTAGACAGTGCAGAACAGGCCGGTTTAAGACCTGCGCACGGTTGCCGTATGGGAATCTGTAATACCTGCACCTGTACCAAGATCAGTGGCTCAACCAGAAATCTGCTGACCGGTGAAATTGATCATGGTAACAACGTTCAGATTAAGCTTTGTATCAGCCAGGCAGTCAGTCCGCTTGAGATTAATCTCTAGAGTCAAAAAATTAAAAATATTGGAGAGCACCCATGAACATGTCCATACAGTATCCACTAAATTCTAAATCCCGCCATTTAACACCTGAAGAAATCCAGCAGTTTGGTGAAAAAGTAGACGCAATCCGCCGTGAAGTTATGGATAGTCTTGGCGAAAAGGATGCGGCGTATATCTATAAAATCCGCAACTTCGTCCGTTATAGTGAAATTGCTTCACGTGGCATGCTGATGTTTGCCGGCTGGATCCTACCAGTCTGGCTGGCTGGAACCACCTTGCTGGGTATTTCTAAAATTGTTGAAAATATGGAACTGGGTCATAACGTGATGCATGGCCAGTTTGACTGGCTGAATGACCCGAGCCTGAATGGGGCAAATTATGACTGGGACACTATCTCGACGGGAGATGACTGGAAATATACCCATAATTATGTGCACCATACCTATACCAATATTGTCGGCAAGGATCATGATGTCGGTTATGGATTGCTTCGGGTCAGTGAATCACAGAAATGGGAGCCGCGCTTTCTATTTAATATTCCACTGGCAATCCAACTTATGGTGTTTTTTGAGTGGTATGTGGGTGTACAGAACCTGCATCTGGAAGATGTACTGGTCTATAAAACCAAAACCTGGAAACAGGTCTGGCAAGATGCAGCAAAACTGCGCCTGAAAGTCCGCCGTCAAGTACTTAAAGACTATATCTTTTTTCCATTAATCGCCGGACCGAATGCCTTACCAGTTTTTGCCGGAAATGCGGTGGCCAATATAATTCGGAGCCTGTGGGCCTCCGCGGTAATTTTTAACGGCCATTTTACTGAAGATGCTGAAACCTTTGAGCCAGACAATACTGAAAATGAAAGCCGGGCAGAGTGGTATTTACGCCAGATTCGTGGTTCAAGTAATTTCAGTGGCACGGAAGGGCTGCATATTCTGAGCGGTAACCTGAGTCACCAGATTGAACACCACCTGTTTCCGGATATGCCGGCTAACCGATATGCCGAGGTGGCGCCTAAAATTAAGGCTCTGTGTGCAGAATATGGCATTCACTATAATGAAGCGAGTTTTATGCAGCAGTTTGCGAGCGTATGGGTCCGGCTGGCGAAATGCTCTTTACCGGAAGGTAGTCTGCAAAAGGTCAAGGCAGGCCGCTGGAAGGAAGCATTTACCTTACTGAAGAACCGCTTTTCGAATGAGCACAATTTGTAGCTGCACGGGAAAGAGATGCATCTGCTATAATAGCGCGCAATCAATTTTGAGCCAGCTATAGGATGGATTATGCGTATTGACCAGCGTGCCCTAAACCAATTACGTGATGTCAAAATCACCCGCAACTACACACGTTATGCCGAAGGCTCAGTATTGGTTGAGTTTGGTCATACCAAAGTATTGTGTACAGCCAGTATCGATAATTCTGTACCTCGCTTTTTAAAAGGTCAGGGTCAGGGCTGGGTAACTGCTGAATACGGCATGTTACCGCGCTCCACCCATACTCGTAGTGACCGTGAAGCGGCACGCGGCAAGCAGAGTGGCCGTACCCAAGAAATCCAGCGCCTGATTGGCCGTAGCCTGCGTGCAATGGTCGATCTGAAAAAACTGGGTGAAAATACTATTACTATCGACTGTGACGTGATCCAGGCTGATGGCGGTACGCGTACAGCAGCCATTACTGGAGCAGCTGTTGCACTCGTAGATGCCATGAATGTGTTGCTTGAGCGCAAAAAAATCAAACATGATCCCTTAAAAGGGCTAGTTGCGGCTATTTCTGTCGGCATGTATCAGGATGAGGTGTTACTGGACCTGTGTTATGAAGAAGATTCAAACTGCCAGACTGATCTGAATGTGGTAATGACTCAGGCAGGTGAATTTATTGAGATTCAGGGGACTGCAGAAGATAAGCCATTTACCCGTGCCCAATGCAATGCCATGCTGGAGCTGGCAGAACAGGGAATTAGCGAGCTGATCAAGAAACAGCAGGAAGCGCTGGGCTGGTAAGCTGCATGTTCTATTCAAAACGCATCTTCGGATGCGTTTTTTATTTCATGGAAACGACATCAAAATATAACATAAACGTCATCGGTTTTCAGTATTTCTAGTCCTTACTTCTTTATTGGGTAATGGACAATGCATAAATTATTTTTAGTTTTAATCATAACCGGCAGCCTGCTGCTCAGTGCCTGTAATGAAGATGAGGCCGACTCCGGCACATTAGTGCCTTCTCCCTCTGGATGCAAAATGCACTGTGCCCCTTAATCTCTGGACAAACAGCAGGACTTAAAATGGACCGTCGTGAATTCTTATTAACCACCAGTAAAACCTTGTTTGGCACCGCCGCTCTGGCCAGTTTTCCGCTCAGTATTCAAAAAGCTCTGGCAATCGATGCCAAAGTAGAGACAGGTACGCTGCAGGACATCAAACATGTAGTTATCCTGACGCAGGAAAACCGCTCCTTTGACAATTATTTTGGTACTTTAAAAGGAGTCCGTGGTTTCGGGGACCGTTTTACCATTCCCTTGAAAGAGGGCCGTTCAGTCTGGGAGCAGTATGATGCCCAGCAGAACAAAATTCTGCCTTATCATCTGGACAGTACGAAAGGTAATGCCCAGCGGGTCAGTGGTACACCACATTCCTGGTCAGATGGACAAGCAGCCTGGGACCATGGCCGTATGGGAGACTGGGTCAAGCACAAGCAGCCACAATCCATGGGGTATTATAAAAAACAGGAACTGGAATATCAGTTTGCCTTGGCAGATGCTTTTACCATCTGTGATGCCTATCACTGTGCCATGCATGCAGGAACCAATCCGAACCGCAAATTTATCTGGACTGGTACCAATGGCCCAACTGGAGCAGGCGTAGCCAGCGTGGTAAATGAATTTGATGGACTGGGGCCTTCAAGTGAAGGCTATGAATGGAGTACATATCCTGAACGTCTACAGCAGGCGGGCGTCAGCTGGAAGGTCTACCAGAACATGCCAGATAACTTTACAGATAATCCGTTAGCCGGTTTTAAACAGTATCGCCGTGCCAATGAGCAATCTGGTCAGCCCGTCAGTCACAGTGACCTGAAAAGTCCAGCATACGATGCCAGAATTGATGCTAATCAGCCGCTTTATAAAGGTATTGCCAATACCATGCCAGATGGCGGGTTTCTCGGCAGTTTTAAAGAAGATATCCAGCAGGGTCAGTTACCACAGGTGAGCTGGATAGTAGCGCCCGCAACTTATAGTGAACATCCCGGGCCTTCCAGCCCGGTACAAGGTGCGTGGTATATCCAGGAAGTTTTAAATGCCCTCACAGAAAATCCGCACATCTGGAGCCAGACCGTATTATTGGTCAATTTTGATGAAAATGATGGCTTCTTTGACCATGTACCATCACCGAGTGCGCCCTCAAAAGATCAGGCTGGCCAGTTACAGGGCAAAACAACCTTAACCGAGCAGCAGCTTTCTTATGAATATTTCAATCACCCTGCGGTGGTAGGTTCCAAATCACAACCCAAGCCGGATGGCCGGGTATATGGTCCAGGCATACGTGTGCCATTGTATATCCTTTCACCTTGGAGCCGTGGTGGTTGGGTAAACTCACAGGTTTTTGACCATACTTCTATTTTACGTTTTCTAGAACAGCGCTTTGGAATACAGGAACCCAATATCAGCCCTTACCGCCGCGCAGTCTGTGGTGACTTGACCTCCGCCTTTAATTTTAAAACTCCTAATCTGGACATTCTACCTGAGCTGCCTGGGCAGAAATCCAGACAGGAAGCAGATGCAATCCGTCTAAGGCAGGCCTTGTTGCCACAGCTGACTGTACCGAAAAACCAGAACATGCCACTACAGCAGACTGGTATACGCCTGTCACGTGCCTTACCCTATATTTTGCACTGTAGCGCCAAGGTCGAACTGGCCCGACAGCAGGTTCAGCTAATTTTTTCGAATACCGGCGAGCAGGCAGCAGTTTTTCATGTTTATAACAAGCTTGATCTGGAAGCTATTCCGCGACGTTATATGGTAGAAGCAGGGAAACAGCTAGACGATATCTGGTCTGTACATGACGGCGGATATGACTTGTGGGTACTGGGACCAAATGGTTTTCACCGGAGTTTTCAGGGGAATCTTCACAGCAAACTTTATAGTGAAAGTCTGCCTGAAATTCGGATATGTGTAGAAGAGTGTGAACCAAAAATATATCTAAAACTCAGAAGTGACGGTCAGAAAACAGCAAAGCTGGTGATTCAGGCCAATGCCTATTTAAACAAGTCCTGGCACATAGAAACCCGCACGGCGGAAACCGAGCTGTTACTGGATATGAGTGAATGGTACGGCTGGTATGATTTTACAGTCAGTCTAGAAAATGAGCCCGAATTCAAACGCCGCTTTGCCGGACGGATTGAAACAGGAAAAGATTCTTACTCTGATCCATTTATAGGTTATTCGGTTTAATCTTAACTGGCTGGCTATAATGTTTATTTAAACCGGTTATAGCCAGTACTTTTCCTGCTTTGAGCACACTCTTCCTTTTTGGCTCTAACCAGAGGAGCTCAAAAGAACAGATGATATAAAAGAGCATCTAAAGAGTCTAAAATAAAAAGTATAATCTATTGAAATTTATAATTTTAACCCCATATATGATATAAATTAGCCTTCTTGAATCAAGGCGATACAGCAATTTATCCACCTCTACAAAATATAACCAATAAAATACATAGAAAGGCTTAAACCTGCGTTGCAGTCTATCTGAATAAGTTAATGTGTTTTATACCTTTTCATTATGACCTAACCTATAAGGAACTATACTTTTGCTGAAACTGTTTATTATTTTAATTTCTTTTATTACATTCGCATTAATGGCCTGTGATCCACGCTCCCAAGAAAAAAATACGGCTGAATCAGCCTGGCAGACAGCCGAAACTGCCGACCAGAGTGAGGAAACTGTTAATTAATTTCTGTATTAGCCATTAAAACGCATTGATAAATCAACAGCTTTTATATCTTTGGTCAGGGCACCCATCGAAATATAATCTACGCCTGTCGAGGCAACTTCTCGCAGATTTTCCAGTGTAATATTACCTGAAGCTTCCAGTTTGCAGCGTCCCGCTACATGTTGAACCGCATCCTGCATTTGCTGAGTGCTAAAATTATCCAGCATGACAATATCTGCACCAGCGTTTAAGGCCTGATTAAGTTCATCCCAGGTTTCAACTTCAACTTCAACTGGTTTACCAGGTGCAATGTCATGGGCTTTAGCAATAGCTTGGGCAATACCGCCAGCTGCTATAATATGATTTTCCTTAATCAGGAAAGCATCAAACAGACCCAAACGGTGATTTTGTCCACCACCCACTGCAACTGCATATTTCTGGGCAATACGTAGCCCAGGCAGAGTCTTGCGGGTATCAAGAAGCTTGGTATTCAGCCCGTTAAGTCGCTGAACATAGTCGGCTACCTTGGTTGCAACAGCTGATAAAGTCTGAATAAAGTTTAGGACAGGGCGTTCCACAGTGAGCAGACTGCGTGCAGAGCCAGCCAGTTTTAAAAAAGCCTCATTCGCCTGTACCCGCTCACCATCATTTTTTAGCCAGATCACTTCTATCTTAGGGTCATAAGTCTGAATCAGGCTATTCACCCAGGGCTGTCCTGCCAGTATCATATCTTCCCGACTGATAATAGTTGCAGTTGCCTGTTCATCTTCAGGCGTCAATAAAGCCGTGATGTCACCCGTACCGATATCTTCCTGCAGGGCCTGCTGGATATTGATCTGAATCGACTGTTCAAGCAAAGAGGCAGGAATGCTCATATAATTTCCGTATCGTGATGTACCCGTAAAAATTGTGCGATATATTAGCATTGTCCCACTGGAAAGAGACAGTTTTTCATCCTGCTTTTCAGCGTCCAGATCACTGGTTCAGGCACACCTACAGATTTTCTAAACGGATAAATTTATGCATACAGCTCCCACATTTCAGGTAATTGACGGAAAATTAATGGGGGCCAGACAGATCAGTTCTCCCAATTTTAACCAGCGTCCCGAGCCATGTGAAATCCAGCTGATTGTCGTGCATAACATTAGCCTGCCACCGTCACAATTTGGGGGGGGCTATATTGAACAGTTTTTTCAGAACCAGCTTGACTGGAATGCGCATCCTTATTTCCAGACCATTCGCGGTATGCAGGTTTCAACCCATCTTTTGATCCTGCGTAGCGGTGAAGTCCTGCAGTTCGTCAATTTCAATGATCGTGCCTGGCACGCGGGTCGCTCCAGCTATTTGGGCAGGGTAGAGTGTAATGATTATTCTATCGGAGTTGAACTTGAGGGTAGTGATAATACTGAGTTTTGTGAGATTCAATATCAGGTACTGGCTGAAGTGACGACTGTCCTGCAACAGGCTTACCCTAAAATTGGCCAGCATATTGCCGGCCACAGCGATATTGCGCCGGGACGAAAAACTGATCCAGGGCCCCATTTTCACTGGTCACATTTCAGGGAATTATTAAAGCAGAAAAGGCAGTCATCTTATTGATGATTTTACAACGCAATTTTACTGCACTTTCATTACAATAACGTCTTTCTTTTTGGCTTGGGTGGATACATGGCGCTGTGGCGATCGACCTTTATTGTAAGTGCAATGACCATGCTGTCACGGGTACTGGGACTGGTACGTGATGTGGTCCTGCTTAATGTATTTGGTGCTGGCAAGGATTTCGATACCTTTGTGGTGGCCTTTCGTATCCCTAACTTTTTCAGGCGTCTGTTTGCTGAAGGTGCATTCTCGCAGGCCTTTATTCCAGTTTTAACTGAATATAAAACCAGTCGTACTCATGCTGAAGTCCAGATTCTGATTAGCCGGGTTTTTGGCTGCCTGCTGACGGTCATGACTTTATTAACCTTTATCGCGATGGTAGCAGCACCGGCTATTCTATATATCTATGCACCAGGGTTTCACGATGACCCGGCCAAGTTTGATTTGGCAGTCGACATGTTCCGCCTGACTATCCCTTACCTGATGTTTATGTCACTGACGGCTTTTGCCAGCAGTATTTTGAACAGCTATGGTTCTTTTAGTACACCAGCTTTTTCACCCGTACTTCTTAATGTCGCGATGATTGCTGGGGCTTGGTGGCTGACACCGTATATGGCTGAGCCAATCATGGCATTGGGCTGGGCTGTGGTTGTCGCTGGTATTCTACAACTGGCGATTCAGATACCGGAACTGTGGCGTAAAAAACTGCTGATTCCACCTAAAGTGGATTTCAAGCATGAAGGGGTAGAACGTATTCTTAAACTGATGCTGCCAGCACTGTTCGGGGTGTCAGTTACCCAGATTAACCTGTTACTGAACACCATCTGGGCCTCCTTTATGCAGGATGGTTCGGTCTCATGGCTGTATAGTGCCGAACGGATGACTGAATTGCCGCTGGGTCTAATCGGTGTCGCGATTGGTACGGTGATCCTGCCTTCACTTTCAGCCCGTCATGCCGAGCAGGATCAGACCAAATTCCGTGGCATGCTGGACTGGGCAGCCCGCGTAATCATGCTGGTTGGTATTCCAGCCAGTATTGCACTGTTTATGCTCTCTACACCGATCATTCAGGCATTATTTGAGCGTGGTGAATTTACTTGGGAAGATACCCGAATGACAGCACTGGCACTGCAATGTATGAGTGCGGGAGTAATTGCCTTTATGCTGATTAAAGTCTTTGCACCCGGCTTCTATGCCCAGCAGGATACCAAGACTCCAGTCCGTGTTGGCCTGATTGCAGTTGCAACCAATGCTATATTGAATGTAGTCTTTATTGGATTTTTTAAACTGATTAACTGGCATGCAGAGCATATGGCGCTGGCATTGGCCTCTTCAGGTTCTGCACTTGCCAATGCCGGTCTGCTTTACTATTACCTGCATAAGCGTAATATTTTCCGCTTCGGTAGCCACTGGAAAAAGCTATTTATACAATTTGTGGTCGCCAACACCGTAATGGCAACTGCCTTATGGTTTGGCTTACAGTGGTATAACGGCGAGCTTTCACAGTGGTTACGTGTGGCTGAAGTGGCAGGACTGTGTATAGTCGGAGTTCTAGCTTATGCTATTGGTTTGCTGGTCAGCGGTTTTCATCCTCGTCAGCTCAAGCATTAAGCCAGTTTCACTACGATATAAATAAAAAACCGCCTCTATATAGGCGGTTTTTTATAGAACAGAAATTAAGGTAAAATCTGCAAAAGCTCTACATCAAAAATTAAGGTACTATTCGGTGGAATAGCGTCACCGGAACCAATTTCGCCATAAGCCAGCTTGGCTGGAATAAAGAAACGGCTTTTACCGCCTTCTTTCATGGTCTGTAAACCCTCAGACCAACCTTCAATGACCTGGTTCAGCTGAAAATCTACCGGTTGGCTACGTGCAATTGAACTGTCAAACACGGTACCATCTAGTAAACGGCCTTCATAATGTACTTTGACCTGTGAGGTTGGCTTGGGAGTTTTTCCCTGCCCCGCTCGAATAATTTGATATTGCAGGCCAGATTTGGTGCTAATAATACCAGGCTTTTTCATATTTTCTGCTAAGAATACTGCACCGGCCTGCCCATTTTTGGCAGCCATCTTCTGAAATTCAATCAGCTGTTCAGCTTCCGCCTGCTTTTTATATTGAGTTAAGGCTCGGGCCATTTCCTCTTCAGTCAAACGGGCAGACTTGCCTTCAGAACCTTCCTTTAGACCCTGAATAAAAGCTTCCAGATTAAGGTCTTTCAAGGTATCTGCATTGGTACGACCCATGACATAGCCATAGCTATAACCCAGCTGGTCTTTTTGTGGACTTTTATTGGTCACAGGTAACGCCCAGACAGAGAAGCTGGCCGAGATTAAAATAGAAGCGAGCAGTGTTTTTTTCATAAAAAATCCTGAAGGGTGGAGGGCAATCAGACCCTCCTGTGCATTATTATTGTACTTTAAGCAGCTCTACATCAAAAATCAGTGTGCTGTTCGGTGGAATCGTACCAGGTACGCCTTGTTCACCATAACCAAGTTTAGCAGGTATATACAAGGTAGCCTTGCCGCCTTCTTTCAGTAATTGTAAGCCTTCTGTCCATCCCGGAATGACCTGGTTTAAAGGGAACTCGACTGGCTCACCACGGTCATAAGAACTGTCAAATACTTTTCCATCTGTCAGCTGGCCTTTATAGTGAACTGTCACACGGGAAGTAGCAGTAGGCTGCTTGCCTGTACCCTCTTTAACGATTTTATATTGCAACCCTGAAGCTGTAGTCTGTACACCAGCTTTTTTGGCATTTTCAGTCAAAAAGCTGTTACTGTCAGATTCAGCTTTTTGAGCCTGTTCAAGCTGTTTTTTCTGCATATCTTGCTGGAACTGCACATACGCTGCCTGTAGCTCTTCTTCAGTATAAGCTGGCTTGGCACGGGCGTGTCCCTGACGGATACCAGTTACAAAACTGTCAACATCAAGTTCTGGTGGAGTTTGATGTGCAACTTCATAGCCCAGCGCATAACTGATTTTCTGGATTGAAGAGGCATCTTTGCTAACATTACCGGTATGCGTCACAGGATGCTGGCTGGCATAGTAAACAGGGATCAGGGCAGCACCGCCGAGGATAACAGCAACAGCAATAGGTAAGGCTTTACTCATAAAGGGCGTTCCAGTTCATTTTATCTTTTAACATAGACCATGGGATAATCAGGTCATCTAACTCTTTTAGCATAGAATATTTTGCAATCAAACAATATGTTTTTTCTGTGCATTAAAATCCTACTTTAAACTTGTATAACAATCTATCTACTACCGTAAAATAAAAAGCCGGAATAAACTCCGGCTTTTAAATTATTTCAAAAATGATCTAATCATCTTTTTTTGCCTGATAAGCATAAGCATAGTTATAACCATAACCATAACCTGCCGCAGTACGCTGAATATCGTTCAGTATAAAGCCATTAACTTTTACGCCTGCCTGCTCAAAGCGGTTCACTGTAATCTCCAGCTCTTTCATTTGTGTTTTAGCATGGCGGGCAATAATCAGGTTTACACCACTATATTGAGAAATAATAATTCCATCAGTCACGGCCAGTACCGGTGGAGTATCAATAATAATATGATCATACTGACTGGAAAGTTGCTCTAGCATTGTACCAAAAGCTGCAGAGCTTAATAATTCAGAAGGATTAGCCGGACTTTTCCCCCGACTCATCATATATAAATTCTTAATTTCAGTCTCATGAATTGCATCAGATAGATTATTTTGCCCATTTAGATATTCAGACAGTCCTGGCTGTGTATTTACATTAAAATACTTATGCAGATAGCCACGGCGCATATCTGCATCAATCAGCAGAACACGCTTGTGGCTCTGTGCAAAGATCACTGACAAATTCGTAGAAATAAAAGATTTCCCCACTTCCGGTGCAGGTCCTGCGATCATGATGATATTATTTTTGGCATTGGCCAAGGCAAAGTTGACGGCAGTACGCAAGCTGCGCAGGCTTTCAATGGCAATGTCATCACTATTCTTAACTGCAAGGATAGGAATATGTTTTTTCTTTTTAAGAAGCTTAATACGGCTCTCCTGTACAGGTGAGCGAGGAACAGTTGCGTAAACAGGTAAGTCTAATTCATTTTCAATTTGACTCGAATCTTTTACGCCTGAGCGCATCATATTACGTAATAAGGCTAACAGTGTACCAAGAAAAGCACCTAAGAATAGAGAAAGTATAATAACCTGTAATTTTTTAGGTTTGATTGGTCCTAATGGTTCAACTGCAGTATCAATAATACGCACATTACCGATCTCTCCTGCTTTGACAACTCGAAGCTGTTGGTAAGAGTTGAGCAGGGCGGTATAAAGCTGCTGGTTTACTTCAACTTCACGAAATAACTGTAAGTATTGACGTTGTAATTCAGGTAGTCGTTTTAATGTACCATTCAGTTCATTGATTTTATTGTTTACTGCACCAAGCTGGGCATTAATTTCACGCATTTGTGGATGTTCAGCAGTATATTTAGCTGCCATCTCTGCCTGTTTCTGCTCAAGTGCTATTTTTTGGGTTTCTAATGTAATGCTCTGAGTTAAATATAATTCAGACTCTTTAGTGACATCAACTGTATTAAAACGCTCACGGAAATTGTTAAATTCACGTTCAGACTTATCAAGCTGCTGTTTTAATTGTGGAAGCTGTTCATCTAGGAATTTTAAAGTTTGAGCTGTCTCTGCTGTACGCCGCTCAATATTTTGTTGACTATACGCCGTTAATATCGCATTTAGGACCTGTGTAATATACTGCTTATCTGTACCTTCATAATTCAATCCTAGAATACCAGACTGTTTGCCCTTTTCTGCTACAGAAAAAGGGGCTGAAATACTATTTACTGCGGCTGGTAAGGAAAGTTTTTTAATATTATAGGTATCTGCTAACTGGTCCTTACTATATATAGCAACTTTCCATAGCCCGTGTTGGGAATTAAACTGATTTCTACGGTTGAGCATACCTTTAAAGATTGGCTCATGCGTCATAGTGTCAGTTAAAATAAAATTATTATTCTCAAAAGTTAGCTGTAGATTTCTGTCTAAGTAATAAGAGGGTACATCAAATTGACGGATACTAAAAGACTTGTTCCCGTCTTTAAAAACAACTGATTGGTTAGAATATTTAGTTTGATATTCAGGCTTATGAAGTAAACGTTGTATAAAACTGTCTTCAGTGCTTGAAATCTGCACATCAAGATTTAAAGAATGGATAACATTACCGAGAATTAAGCGAGATTTTAAAATTTCGATTTCTGCCTGTGCTGGAGACTTTTGTTCAACCATCTCAGACAGATCGCCTAATAATGCTGCAGAAGCCCCTTTTTTATCTTCTACTTGCACTATGGCATCAACTTGATAAATATTCGGTGTAGTCCTGAGGTAAAGTAAAGCACAAACTAGGCTTAAAATCGTACAGAGGGCAATTAACTTCCACTGCGCAATCAAGGAAAAAAACAGTTCCTTTAGGTCAATGGTATCTTCAGTGGTGGTATTTTGGCTCATAATTCTTGGTTCAAAAGTTAAATATATTTTTTCCAGTCCGCAATACAGCTTTGAATCAGTTCACAGGTTTCATCAAATACCTGCTGATCATGCTGATAAGGATCTGGTACATTTTTATTCTGCCAGTGGCCCAGCCGAAAGGTTTTTCCTTTAGCAAAAGACCAACTCTGTTCAATATGTTTTTGCTGATTCTGACTCATGACCAGTACAAGATCAGCTTTTTTAATTAACTCGGCATTTAATTTTTTGGCAATATGCGATTGCATATCCATACCTAATCGCTGCATACAAAGCTGAGCTTTCTCATCTGCTGTGTGACCTGTTAAACCAGAAATCCCAGCTGATTCAATATGAAGCTCTGGAAATTCTTGCTTTAAAAAATACTCTGCCATTGGACTGCGGCAGATATTTCCGATACACACAACCAGAATATTCTTAATGGCCATTATTAGTTACCTAAACGATCAAAACTATAAATAGCATTAGAGAATGGAACAATCTGTCCAATGACACGTTGCCAGCGAGTTAAGCCAGTCGAGTCAATATAGACGACATCGTTATTACGCATTTTAAACTGATTGGCTAGTCCGAAATCACCTATATTACTTAAATCAAGATGATAAAGCTCTGTACTTCGATCATTAAGATTCGTACGTAAAACATAAATACGCCCTGCACTTGCTGAAAGTGGATTAATGCCCTGACTTTCACCTAGCACATCACCTAAGCTCATACCCTGGTCACGTATAGATAATGCCTGATTTTTACTGGCTTCTCCCATCACATATATTTTTTGATTTTCTCGAGTACTGACGTAGATGGTATCATTAGGTTGCAGAATTAAATTATGTAGTGACATTCCTGCACGTTCTAACTCAATAATATTTAAGTCATATGTCATACCATTACGAATAAGCTGCACGTAGGTATTACTGGTGTTTTCTGCGGCCCCACCTGACATACTTAAGGCATTATACAGCGTCATGGGTTGATCATTTAAGTTGATTTGTCCAGACTTTTCAACATTTCCAAAAATTGAAATATGTTTTCCTTGGTAAGAGATTACACGTGCAATGACATCAGGATTTTTTAAATAACGAGAAAGTTGGGAACGAAGTTCTTGGTTAACTTTGACTAAACTTTTACCTGCGGCTTTATAGCGTCCAATCATAGGAAAATGTATATATCCACTTTGATCAATCTGATAACCATTTGTGGGATCAGTACTGTTCCCGCTAATTTCTGGATAAGCCCACAGTTGTATGGAAAGAACATCTCCTGGACTTAATAAATAGGTATGTGGAATATTTTGAAACAAGTGGGCATAGTCACGTTGAAAATTGACCGTAGCTAGTTGAATAGCGGATAAATTATCTTGTGTAATTTTTACAATATTTAATGGTGTACCAAGCTCAGTCTGATACACCCCTTCTTCTGGCAAATTATAAGTTTGAAAACCTGAAGTAATCGCACATCCTGTAGAACCGAGGCCGAAACCCAATAAAAAAAGAGCTTGGTAAAATTTCACGCTTGACCCTTATATATTTATCTCTAATTTGTTTAATTCAATGAACAATATAAAATTGATACTCAATGCGCAGAAATCTTAACTGAAAAAAACATGGAATACACTAGAAGAATTTCTTGGTTTGTATAGTTTGTATAAATTTGTGTACTTGTCAGAATAATGTAATTTAAAAATTTTATATATAAATATATTTATTTTTAAATTTTTTATATAAAACAAAAGATAACAGAAATAAACAAAATGACTTTTAATCAAGAAATTCTATTGAAATTTTTCTGTTATATTACTGTCCCTTAATGACTTGCTAAGTTTTTCTATTATAGAAATTGTTGATTTTAACATATAAGGATAAAGGCTGTTCTATGTTGCAACTCCCTGAATTAAAAATAGCAATTATAGGCCTAGGCTACGTGGGTTTACCTTTGGCGGTAGAGTTTGGTAAAAAAGTACCAGTAACTGGTTTTGATATTCACCAGAGACGTATTGATGAGTTAAAAGCAGGGCAAGATCATACTTTAGAGGTCTCCGCGGAAGAGCTTAAGCAAGCGACCCGACTTACTTATACTGCACAACTTGAAGATTTAAAAGAATGTAATTTTTATATTGTCACAGTACCTACCCCAATCGATGACTTTAAACAGCCTGATTTAACTCCTCTAATTAAAGCTTCCACCAGTATTGGCCAGGTGCTCAAAAAAGGCGATATCGTTGTATACGAGTCAACCGTATACCCGGGTGCGACTGAAGAAGCTTGTATTCCAGTACTGGAGCAAGTATCTGGGCTCAAGTTTAACCAGGACTTTTTTGCAGGTTATAGTCCAGAACGTATTAACCCGGGCGATAAGCAGCACCGAGTTACTAATATTCTAAAAATTACTTCGGGCTCTACACCACAAGTTGCTGAATTTGTAGATCAGGTCTATAACCTGATTATTGAAGCGGGTACTCATAAAGCGCCAAGTATTAAAGTGGCTGAAGCGGCAAAAGTCATTGAGAATACCCAGCGTGATGTCAATATTGCACTGATTAATGAGCTGGCGCTGATTTTCAATAAAATGGGTATTGATACTGAAGATGTATTAAAGGCTGCCGGTACCAAATGGAACTTTCTGCCTTTTCGTCCAGGCCTGGTAGGTGGGCATTGTATTGGTGTTGATCCGTACTATTTAACCCATAAAGCACAGTCTATTGGCTATCACCCTGAAATTATTTTGGCAGGCCGCCGTTTAAATGATGCAATGGGTGCATATGTGGTGACGCAGCTGGTCAAACAAATGATCAGAAAGAAAATACAAGTTGAAGGCTCAAAAGTATTGGTACTCGGTTTAAGTTTCAAAGAAAACTGTCCGGATATCCGTAATACCAAGATTATCGATATCATCAATGAGCTAAAAGAATACCAGATTGAAGTTGATATCTATGACCCATGGGTAGATATTAGCGAGGCACAACATGAATATAATGTTACACCCATAAAGACACTTCAAGATTCAACTTATGATGGAGTAATTCTGGCGGTTGCACATGAAGAGTTTAAAGTCATGGGTGCAGATAAAATGCGTAAGTTAGGTAAAGCGAACCATGTACTATATGACCTGAAGTATGTGCTTGACCAGTCTGAAGTAGATATCCGTCTGTAATAATAAAGAGAAGAGAGAAGTATGAGCCAATATTATCAAGTATGCGAGCAGTTAAAACAGAACCCTAAAATTTGGTTGATTACCGGAGTGGCTGGTTTTATTGGCTCTAATCTTTTAGAAACTTTATTAAAACTGGATCAGCGCGTTGTTGGTCTGGATAATTTTGCCACAGGCCATCAGTATAATCTGGATGAAGTACAATCACTAGTTACAGCAGGACAGTGGAGTAACTTTACATTTATACAGGGTGATATACGTAATCTGGAAGACTGTCAAAAGGCCTGTAACAATGTAGACTATGTACTGCATCAAGCTGCTTTAGGATCGGTGCCGCGTTCAATTGCTGATCCAATTATGACCAATAGCGCCAATATAACCGGGTTTCTAAATATGTTGGTGGCTGCCCGGGATGCTCGGGTTTCAAGTTTTACTTATGCAGCCAGCAGTTCAACTTATGGTGATCACCCGGCATTACCGAAAGTGGAAGAGAATATCGGAAAACCCCTTTCACCATATGCTGTTACCAAATATGTAAATGAGCTGTATGCAGAAGTTTTTGCCCGTACTTACGGGTTTAAGAGTATTGGTTTGCGTTACTTTAATGTATTTGGCAAGCGCCAAGACCCGAATGGTGCCTATGCAGCTGTTATTCCAAAATGGACAGCGGCTATGATCGCAGGGGATAATGTATATATTAATGGTGATGGTGAAACCAGTCGTGATTTCTGCTTTATTGAAAACACGGTTCAGGCCAATATTCTGGCAGCCACTACTCAAAATGATAATGCTAAAAATCAGGTTTATAATGTGGCAGTGGGGGATCGTACCACATTAAATGTTTTATTTAAGGCTATTAAAGCTGCCTTAAATGAAAATAAAGTTTTATACAATAAACAGCCTATATATCAAGATTTTCGTGCCGGTGATGTACGTCATTCACAGGCAAGTATTGAGAAAATAAAAAAATTACTGGGATATAAGCCGGAATTTGTAATTGAACAAGGCCTTAAAAACGCAATGTCATGGTATGTAAAAAAACTAATGCATGTATAACAAGGAATTAAATTATTTTTGCTAATTTCTTAAAGCTTTTCTGGCTAATGAAATTTTATTCATTCTTTGTATTGTACAAGATTAAGTCTTTGAAATATAGGATTTTAAAAGTGATTGAACTTTTATTATGAATATCAGTAAGATATTAAATTCAGGACTTTTTAGGATATTTTTTGGAACATTTTTATTCCGTATATTAGTCATAGGGATAACTTTTGTAAGCTCTGTCTTATTGGCTAGAACGCTCGGAGTTAAAGGTTTTGGCTTATATTCATATATATTTGCATTAGTAAGTATTTTGGCATTACCAGCTCAGGCAGGAATGCCTACATTAGTTTTAAGAGAAACTGCAAAAGCAAAAGCCTTAAGTGACTGGGCTCAAATGAAGGGTATTTGGGTATGGGCAGGCTCTACTTTAATTATTTTTTCTTTATTTATTTGTGCTTTAGCTTTTTTCGTGCAAAAGACTTTTTTTAACGATATACCTGGTGGGTTCGAAATATTCGCTCTTGGGCTTGTTATGTCGCTCTTGATAGCAATGGGAAATGTACGCGGAGCTGCTTTAAGGGGGCTGGGCTTTATAATACAAGGACAGCTACCTGAAGGGTTGATACGTCCCTTATGCTTAACATTTTTTCTTCTAATCGCTGTTGTTTTAAATATTGAATTAAGCCCTAATGTTGCGATGAGTTTCCACCTTTTTGCAGCAATAATAGCCTTTATTATTGGAGCATGCTTATTAATTCGAGCAAAACCTAAAGAATTACAAGAAGTTCAACTAGTTATTCATGGGCGTACTTGGTTTTTAGCAGTCTTACCTTTAGCGGTGATGACAGGAATGCAGTCAATAAGTGGTCAAATCGATATCCTAATGCTAGGTTTTTTGGCCTCGATTAAAGATGTGGGTGTATATAAGGTTGTAGTATCAGGCGCATCTTTAGCGCTATTTGGCTTACAAATTGTAAGTACAGTCATTACCCCGCGATTAGCTAGTGCTTTTGCCAAAGAAAATTATTTGGAAGTACAGAAAATAGCTTCTATTGGGTCGTTAATTAGTTTCTTTTTTACATTGCCTTTAGTTCCTATTTTATTTTTTTGGGGTTCAGTAATACTTGAGGTGGTTTTTGGAAATGAGTTTATTATAGGTCATCGAGCACTTTATATTATTGCTATTGGCCAAGCAATAAATGCTTTCTTTGGCTCTTCAATTTCTATTTTAACCATGTCGGGTAAAGAAAAATTTGTTATTAAGGGCATGTTTTTTTCAACTATTGTTAATACTATTTTAAACTTAATTTTGATACCTAGAATGGGTATTGATGGTGCTGCTATTAGTGCCTCAATATCAATTGTTGTATGGAATTTATATTTGTGGGTGGCGATACGACATCAGATAGGGATTGACAGTACATTTGTTTGGCTTTTTTGGAGAAAGAATATATGAATAAAAAAAGAATAGTAGTTGCTGGTGAGGTTTTTAGTTCAAATCTAGGTGATTATGCTATATTTGATAGTCTTAGCAAAATTTTGAAATCAAAAGATATTGACGTTATTCCCCTAGATATCTCCTTTAGAAAAGATTTACCTAATATTAATAAAGATGTTTCCTTATCTTCTGAAAATACAAAAATATGGAATAGAGGGTTACTAAAAAATATAAAAAATATAAAATTAGTTCAGTATTTAACATCTAGATTTTTATGGTATTTTTTAATTAAGGAAAAAACAGATAAATATTGGGAAAGTATTATTCAAAATTCTGATGGGGTGATTATTGGGGGGGGGCAATTAATAACTGATAATACCTCATTTTTTTACCCAAAGTTAAATAAAATTGTAGAGATAGCTCAGAGAAATAATAAGCCATTTGCCATAATTGGGTGTGGAGTAGGTGAAAATATTGGAAGTTATGCAAGAAAGATATATAAAAATATATTAAATGAGGCTAAGTATGTTTCTTTTCGAGATAACGGATCCGTAAAAAAAATAAAAGCTTATCTTGATCACGATATCTCATTACATGTATATCCTGATTTAGCATTTGCTTTAAAAGATCCAGTGCTAACTAATATTACTTTAAGCCAAAATATCCTGTGTGGTTTTAATATAATACCATTATCTTTTTTTAAAAAATTTGACTCCTCTTTAAAAGATGTGAATGAAGCAGAATATTTGCTATTTTGGAAAAGACTTGCGCAAGGTGCCATTAATGCAGGTATGAAAATTGCTCTTATGACTAATGGTAATCCAGGTGATCATGAACAAGCAAAGATAGTCTATCAATCTCTATTAGCGAATAATATTGATGTATCTCTATTTGATAGACCGAAGCAACCAAATGAACTTTATATGCAAATTCATATGGTTGATTATTTAGTAGCAATGCGTATGCATGCTGGGATAATTGCACAGGCTTTTGGGAAAAATGTAGCAACATTAGCTTGGGATCAGAAAATACCCGATGTTTGGAATGTTATAGGAAGTGCTGATATTGTTATTGATTCTAGTATTTTGAAGGATGAAAATCCTTGGAATAGAGTGGAAAAATCATTTGAGCATTCGAGAATTCTATCAGTTTCTAGTGGGGATCTAGAAAGTAAAGTAAATGAAAATGTGGATGAATGTTTAAAAGTAATGATTTAATTATTAGTGTCTTAATTAGCATCTCTTTTAATATTTAATTTACGAACTATTTGAGTGTGAGATATATTGATGAAAAAAAAGTATTGTATTTTTATTCCTTCTTTAGGGGGTGGGGGAGCAGAAAAAGTTGTAACTCTCTTGGCTAATTTTTTATCAAGGAAAGAAAATACCGAAGTTTTCTTAGTTATTTTACGTTCTGAAGGTATGTATTGGGAGTTTATTGATGAAAAAGTTAAAATAGTAAATCTTAATCAAAATAGAGTATTAAAAAGCATATTGCCATTATCTAATTGGATTAGATTAAATAAGCCGGATGTAATATTTTCAGCATTAAGTCATGTGAATGTAGCAGCTACCCTTGCTAAAAAAATTAGCAGACATCCATGTAACTTAATAATTAGTGAACATAGTACAATTTCTGATGCTCTTATTTTAAATAAAAAACTATATAAATTTATTTTTAGTTTCTTTTATAATCAAGCAGACCATATCATTGCAGTTTCTAAAGGTGTTAAAGATGATCTTTCTAAAACATTAAATATTGATTCTAATAAAATTAGTGTTATCAATAATCCTGTATATCCTAATGAGAAAACAAATCTAAAAGTAAACTTTAACAATTTTTTTAAAAATAAGAAAGATAAAATTATTTTATCAATTGGTAGATTAGAACAAGAAAAAAACTATATTAATTTATTAAAAGCATTCAATAATTTAGAGAATGAGAATTTAGGCTTAGTAATATTAGGGGAAGGTAAAGAAAGAAAATTATTAGAGACTTACATAAATGATAATAAGCTTACTGATAAAGTTATTTTACCAGGCTTTGTTAAAGACCCATTTATTTGGATCAATTCTTGCGATCTATTTGTATCATCTTCAGAGCGTGAAGGGTTCGGAAATGCGATTGTAGAAGCTATGGCTTATAGTTTAAATATTATATCTACTGATTGTGTGGGACCTAGAGAAATTTTGCAAGATGGTAGATATGGGGTTTTAGTACCTAGAAATGATCCAGAAGCTTTATCCAAAGAAATTCATAATTTATTATGTAATCCACATAGATTTAATAAAGAAGATATTTTAAATAGAGCTAGAGATTTCTCTGAATCAATTATTTTTAAATCTTATGAAAAGGTTATGTAAGACATAATTATGAAGATTGCACATGTTATTATAGGTTTAAATGTGGGTGGTGCAGAACTTATGCTTAAACGACTAGTTTTAACTAGTCAGGCTAAAGGAAAATTTAAACATGAGGTTATATCACTTACGGACTTGGGTGCTTTGGGTTTGGATTTAGAGCAAGCAGGTATTTCTGTTCACATATTAAATATGAAGTCTAGCCTTGATTTATTAAGAGTATATATTTCTTTAAAAAAAATATTAAAAAAAATTAAACCTGATGTAGTTCAAACATGGATGTATCATTCGGATTTAATAGGCGGTTTAGCCGCTAAAAATGTAGGTATCAATAATATTATTTGGGGTATTCGAAATACTGAACTAGATAGTAACAGTGGAATTATAAAAAAGATTATTCGGAAAACATGTGCATTACTATCTCATAAAGTTCCAAAAAAAATCATATGTGTAGCTAGTAAAGCAAAAAATGTACATGAAAATATTGGTTATTGTAAAGAGAAAATGTTGGTGATTCCTAATGGATTCGATATAAATAGATTTAATGTTGATAATGAACTACGTTATAGATATAGAGACGAATTAAAAATTCAGCATAACAGGTTGGTCATAGGAAATATTGGTAGATTTACTCCAGCAAAAAATCAAGTAAATTTTATAAAAGCCTGCTTACTATTGTTGAAGAAAGGTTATGATTTTGATGTTATTATAGCGGGGCGAAATATATCATTAAATAATTTTGAAATTAAGCAATTGGTTGGTGATAAAAAAAATTTTAAGGTAATAGGTGAAATTGACCAACCAGAAAAGTTTTATAATGCGATTGATGTATTTTGTTTATCTTCAATAACCGAAGGATTCCCTAATGTATTGGGAGAAGCGATGGCAACTAAAAGAATATGTTTAACTACAGATGCAGGGGATGCAAAAGAAATATTAGGTAACTGTGGTTATCATATTAATGGTTTTACCTTCGATGAAATAGCTAAATCAATAGAGATTAATATACTAAGTAAAGAGCACTATAATCTAAAAACTATTGGAGAAAGAGCAAGATTAGAGGTTGTTAAAAAATATTCTCTGGAAAAAATTGTTTCAGATTTTGAAAAGTTATATTAATTAGTTTTAGGTATATCATTATGTCTTTAAAGGAAAGTTTAATTAGATTAAGTCCGTATCTAATACAAAATACAGCAGTGACTCTTTTTAATATTTACCAATATAAAATACGGCATGGCGGATATTATACTTACTTTCGTGAATTTTATAGAAAAGTAGATTATTTAAATGAGCAAGATTTAAATAATGAAATTCTTAAAAAGAAAGAAGATTTTTTTACATATGTGTTATCTAAGTCGGAATGGTATAAGTGTCAAAACTTAAAAGGTTTGGAGCAAGCTCATCCTCTCGAAAAGACAGATTTAATTAATAACTTAGATAAGATAAAAACAATAAGTGAGTCAGAAGGTATTATTAGTTTGACAGGAGGTACTACAGGTGCCTCTATGAAAGTAATTTATACAAAAAAAGATATGCAAGAAAGATTTGCAATTTTGGATCACTTTCGTGCACAGCATGGTTATGAGCTAGGTAAGAAAACAGCTTGGTTCTCTGGTAAAAATCTTATTACTCAAAAAGATATAAATGGGGGGATTTGCTCTCATTATGATTTCGTGAATAAAATCAGATTTTATTCTACTTTCTTAATTAATGAGAAGAACTTTGATGTTTATTGGAAATCGTTAAATGAATTCCAGCCTGAATTTCTAGTAGGTTTTCCCTCTAGTGTTTTCGAAATTTGTCAAATTGCTCGAGATAGGGGATTAAAATATAAAGGGAAAGTAAGAGTTTTTTTCCCGACAGCAGAAACTGTTTTACCAGAACATCGAGAAGTAATATCCGAAATACTGGGTTGTAAACTGGTAGATCAATATGCATCTTCAGAAGGTGCACCTTTTATTTTAGAATGTAGTAAAGGCCATTTACATATTCATCCTTTAACTGGCATCTTTGAAGTTGTTGATGAAGATTTGAATCCTGCTCAATCTGGACAGATGTTAGTGACTTCTTTCACTACTCATGGAACTCCGCTTGTAAGATATAGGATTGGGGACTCAATTACTTTGGCTGATAATTCAAAAAAATGTGCATGTGGTTCTATTTTTCCTTTAGTTGAACGTATTGATGGGCGGACAAACGATTATATTCTTTCCCCTACCCACGGAAAGGTTAACCTAGGCAATATCAGTAATTCAACTAAAGACACTAGAGGTATAGTCTGTTTTCAGTTAATTCAAGACAAAATTGATCATTTAGAAGTTAGAATTGTAGCAAGTAAAGATTTTGATAAAAAACAAGAAATGAATTTTATTTCTTCACTGCGTGAAAGAATTGGGAATGAGATCGTATTAGATGTTAGATATGTTGAAGCTATTGAAAAAGAAAAAAGTGGAAAATTTAGAATTGTTAAAAATCTAATTGGTAAATAGTTATGATTGAATTTGATTATTATCAGAGTATGTTAACTATATCAATTTTAATTGTTGGCTTGTTTTTATCATTTATTATTGGTTGCAAAAAGAAAGTAGACATTAGTATTGTGATAACTCTTTTCCTTTGGCATACTTTTTTTAGTTTATTTTACTATTTTTTTACTCTATCGAATGCTGCAGATGCAGTAGTTTATTATTATAATTCATTAGGAGAAAATCTCAAATTTTATCCAGGATCTCCCTTTGTTTACTATTTTTCTTCAATTTTTTCAAAGGGCTTAGATGCAAATTACTTAAATGTTACTTTAGTATATAATCTATTTGGTATCTTAGGTCTAATTTTCTTATATTTATCTATAAAAAAATATCTTGAAAATCTTCCTTGGATTTGGATCTGCTTATTATTTATACCCTCTATGAGTTTTTGGAGTGCTGGTTTAGGTAAAGATGCAATTTCTTTTTTTTCTGTATGTCTATTTTTATATACTATAACAACTAATAATAAAACATATATATTATTTCCTATTTCTTTTTTCTTTATGTTTATGGTTCGCCCTCATATAGCATTAATGATGATAGTATCTTTTGTACTTTATTTTATTTTAAAATCTAGAGTACATATATTATTTAAAGTAATAACCTTGCCTATTATTTTGATGGGTATAATTCTTTCATCCAGCTTTGTACAGCAATATGTAGGTTTAGAGGAAACATCTGTTGATAGTCTTAGTAATTATGTAGATCAACGTCAAGGGTATAATCAGAGTGGAGGTTCCTCTATTGATTTACAGTCTATGAGTTACCCAATGCAGATTTTTACTTATATATTTAGACCTCTACCTTTTGATGCCCATAGTGCTTTAGCTTTATTTACTAGTATTGAAAATACTATATTACTATTTTTATTTATTTATATTTTATTTAAGAGTAATTTTAAACTGTATACATTTATTGAGGGAAAAAATACTTGGTTACTAATTTATGCTTTTTTAACATGTAGTATGTTAGCAATTACAACAGCAAATTTAGGTATTGCAACCCGACAGAAGTGGATGTTTATGCCTATTTTTCTTTACTTATTAATTTATACTTTTTACCAATATAAGCAAAATCATCGTATGATTAGTATTAAAAAATGAAATTCTTAATTATTGCTAGCTTCCTTCCTTCAGTCTTAAACTTCCGTGGAAAGTTACTCGAAGCGATTTATCAGCAAGGCTATGAAATCCATATTATTGCACCTAATCTGACTTCTTTTTCTGCCGAGCATGAAAAACTACTAAATTTAGGTTATTTCGTACATGAAGTTTCCATGCAGCGTACAGGTACCAATCCGGTAGCAGACTTAAAAACCTTAAGGTGTATGTATACGCTTATAAAGAAAATTAAACCTGATTATGTTCTATCTTATACGATCAAGCCGGTTATATATGGAACACTCGCCGCATGGTTGGCAAAGGTCCCAAATCGATACACCCTAATTACCGGTCTAGGTTATGCATTTCAAAATGTAGAAACTCAGACTAAGCGTAGTGTTTTTCAGAAACTGGTTCATGGTTTATACCGGCAGGCATTGTCGCGCAGTCATAAGGCATTTTTCCAAAACCCGGATGACCTAAAACTTTTTCAGGATTTAAAGCTTTTAAATGCTCAAATACCCACAGTAGTAGTGAACGGTTCCGGGGTTAATGTTGCTGACTTTAATGTATTACCTTTACCTGTCACGGTTGATCAAAAAGTCAAAATATCCTTCTTGCTGATTGCACGTTTACTGGTAGATAAAGGTGTCCGTGAATATGCTGAAGCAGCAAAAATCATCAAACATAAATATCCATATGTAGAGTTTAATCTGGTGGGCTGGATTGATGAAAATCCGTCGGCCATTGGTCAGTCAGAACTAGATCAGTGGATTGCCAGTAATACATTAAAATACTGGGGAAAACTATCTGATGTTCGCCCTGCAATTGCAGAAAGCTCAGTTTATGTTTTGCCATCGTATCGTGAAGGCACACCCCGTACAGTCTTAGAGGCCATGGCAATGGGCCGGGCAATTATTACCACTGATGCGCCTGGTTGTCGTGAAACTGTTACCGATGGCGATAATGGATTTCTGGTTGAAGTAAAATCTGTGGAAAATTTAGTAAAAGCAATGGAAAAACTGATTGTTCAGCCAGAGCTTATTGCTCAAATGGGAAGACGCTCCCGAGAAATTGCACTTCATAAATACGATGTACATCAGGTAAACACACATATGATGCAAGAAATGGGTTTAATCTAAATGTTAAAACGCTTTCTCGATATTATTATCGCTTCTATTGCCTTGATGCTGCTTTCACCACTTTATGCCTTTGTAGCTTATAAAGTGAAAAAAAATCTTGGCTCACCTGTTCTTTTTCGACAGGTTCGCCCCGGCTTACATGGCAGGCCGTTTGAAATGATCAAGTTTCGCACCATGAAGGATGCAATAGATGCAAACGGGCAGCTATTACCTGATAGTGAACGGTTAACACCCTTTGGAAGAATGTTACGTTCGAGTAGTCTCGATGAAATGCCAGAACTCTGGAATGTGATTAAAGGCGATATGAGTATTGTTGGGCCGCGCCCTCTACTGATGGAATACTTGCCTTTATACAATGAAGAACAGGCTAAACGTCATCAAGTGCGTCCGGGTATGACCGGTTATGCTCAGGTCAATGGTCGTAATGCCATCAGCTGGGATGAAAAGTTCAAACTGGATACCTGGTATGTCGAAAATCAGTCGATATGGCTCGACTTTAAAATCATGTTAAAAACAGTAAAAAAAGTACTTGCTAAAGATGATATTAGTGCAGAAGGTGAAGCAACGATGAGTAAATTCACAGGTAATTCTGTAGGGCACAATAATGACCAGTAATTCTGTTTATGCGATTTACGGCGCATCTGGATGTGGCCGTAGCTTAATGCCTGTGGCACGTGAACATTTAAAAACACAAAATATTCAGTCAGAAATTTATTTTATTGATGATAGTTTAAATCAGCAAGCTTTGATTAATCAGCATAAAGCAATGAATTATGAGAGTTTTAAGCAGTTAGCGGTACAGAACAAATATGTATTAATTGCAATTGCAAACAGCCTGATCCGTGAAAAGATTGCCCAGCGTTTATTACAAGACAATATTTCGCTTTGGAGTATTCAGGCATCTAATGTGATTATTATGGATCAGACAGAGATTGCTGAAGGCGCTGCACTGAGCCCCTTTGTCAGCATTACTTCTAATGTCAAAATTGGTAAATGTTTTCATGCAAACTTATACAGCTACGTAGAACATGACTGTGTAATTGGAGATTATGTGACTTTCGCGCCTGGCGTTAAGTGTAACGGTAATATTCATATTGAAGACCATGCCTATATTGGAACAGGTGCAGTAATTAAACAGGGTACACCAGACCGCCCTCTGGTCATTGGTAAAGGTGCTGTAGTGGGCATGGGGGCAGTAGTTACAAAAAGTGTACCTCCTGGGGTTACTGTCATTGGAAACCCGGCGCGTATACTTGAAAAGAAATAATTTTTTTACTTTTTTATTATCATTTAATTTTAGGTCGTACCATGCTAAATACTGCATTTGAACCATGGCCAAGCTTTACTCAAGAAGAAGCCAGTGCCGTCTCTCAAGTTTTGCTCTCCAATAAAGTCAATTACTGGACAGGCCAGGAATGCCGGGAATTTGAAAAAGAATTTGCACACTATACCGGCACTAAATATGCAATTGCACTCGCCAATGGTACGGTCGCACTTGATCTGGCATTAAAAGCTTTAGGTATCGGACCGGGGGATGACGTGATTGTCACCTCACGCACTTTTCTGGCCTCTGCCAGTTCAATTGTCACAGCCAGTGCTAATCCTATTTTTGCCGATGTCGAGCTGGATTCACAAAATATTTCCCGTGCTACGATTGAAGCTGTTCTAACACCAGATACCAAAGCAATTATCTGTGTGCATCTGGCGGGCTGGATGTGTGATATGGACCCTATCATGCAACTGGCTGCTGATAAAGGACTATATGTAATTGAAGACTGTGCGCAGGCACATGGTGCACAGTATAAAGGCCGGTCAGCCGGTTCCATCGGTCATATTGCGGCATGGTCATTCTGTCAGGATAAAATTATGTCCACAGGGGGTGAAGGCGGTATGGTCACTACCAATGATGAAGCGCTGTGGAAAAAAATGTGGTCTTATAAAGATCATGGCAAGAACTTTGACAGTATTTATCACAAGCAGCATCCACCGGGCTTTCGCTGGGTACATGATTCATTTGGAACTAACTGGCGCATGATGGAAATGCAGGCAGTCATTGGCCGGATCCAGTTAAAAAGAATGCCAGAATGGACCAGGAAGCGAACTGAACATGCTCAAAAAATTCTAGATACCTGTGCACAAAGTCAGTATTTTTCTGTACCGAATCTACCACCTGAGTTTGTACATGCTTACTATAAATGCTATGTACAGGTGAAGCCAGAAAACCTGCCAAAAGGCTGGGACCGTAACCGGATCATGCAGGAAATTAATACCCTGGGCGTTCCGTGTTTTAGTGGTTCATGCTCAGAAGTGTATCTTGAACATGCATTTGATCATACACCATGGCGACCGGCTGAACGTCTTCCACAAGCAAAGCAGTTGGGCGAGACCAGCTTAATGTTTTTAGTGCATCCGACTTTAAGCACTGAAAATTTAGTTAAAACAGTTGAAGTGATTCAAAAAGTCATAAAAATGATGAATACCTGATCGTCGTTGAAGCCAATATGAAATTAACGCACATGTTGGCTCTTTTTTGTTTTCATATTTCATGTTTATTGTAGTACTCGGGTAAAAAATATTTATTTATCAAAAGCAAAGGCGTATAAAGATTTGCATTTGATGAAATAATTCATACTAGAAGATCATCGTGAAACAACTTATTTTTAAACTTGCATCAGCTCCCCGACTTATTAAACAGGGTTTTCTAGTCTTACTGGATCTAATTGTCTTTCCGGTACTCCTGTGGCTCTGTTATGCCATTCGCCAATTTGACTTGAGTGTTGAGGTAGTACCTGGCCTAGATCATGGCGCTTTCTTGGTAAGCATTATTGGAGTCATCTGTCTGGCAATCTGCGGTATTTACCGTTTTATTGTACGTACCTTCAATGAATTTTTTATGGTCAAGTTGGCACTTGCCATGCTGTTAATGATTGGCACACTTTATGCCTTGGCCTATTTTTCTCCTGCTTTTATCCCGATGTCTATTCCTTTTATGTTCGGCTTTATGATGTTTGGCTGGGTATGGTTTAGCCGGGCAATCATCCGTTTTGTCATTAAAGGTGCTTTACAATCTGGTTTGGGACGTAAACGTATTGCGATTTATGGAGCTGGTTATGCCGGCCAGCAGATTGCCGCAGCATTATTTCGTTCAGATGAACACTTACCTGTATTTTTTATAGATGATAAAGCAAACTTGCAGGGTCATATTGTTGGAGGCCTGTGTGTCTATTCTATTCAAAAGGCACTTGAGCTTCTTAAAAAATATCATATAGAAGAGATTTTAATTGCTATTCCTTCGGCTAGCCGGGTCCGTAAAAGCGAAATTATTAAACAGCTGGAACCGGCACGGCTTAAAATTACCGAGCTTCCAGGCCTGACTAAGCTGGTAGATGGTGATATTAAAATCGCCGATATCCGTGAAGTAGATATTATTGACCTGCTTGGCCGCGATCCTGTGCCGCCAATTGATCACCTTCTGGCTAAAAACATTCATAATAAGGTAGTTATGGTGACTGGGGCAGGTGGGTCAATCGGCTCGGAATTATGCCGCCAGATTATTAAAAACCAGCCTTTACGTCTGGTAATTTATGAATTAACCGAGTTTGCCCTGTACAGTATTGATAAAGAACTGCGACTGGCGACCCAATGCGAGATTATTCCAATTTTAGGGACCGTGCTCGACCAGCAGAAATTGGAACGGGTAATTGAACAGTACGCAGTACAGACGGTTTACCATGCTGCAGCCTATAAACATGTACCACTGGTCGAATGTAACCCGATTGCTGGTCTTAAAAATAATGCGATTGGTACGGCCAATAGTCTGAATGCTGCCATTAAAAAGGCTGTAGAAACCTTTGTACTGATCTCAACCGACAAGGCAGTCCGCCCGACAAATGTAATGGGGGCATCCAAGCGCATGGCAGAGCTATACTGTCAGGCAATGGCAGAAGAACAGACCCAGACCCAGATCAGTATCGTGCGCTTCGGTAATGTATTGGGCTCATCTGGTTCAGTAGTACCTTTGTTTAAACAGCAGATTGCTAAAGGTGGTCCGATTACTGTGACCCATCCTGAGGTTACCCGTTATTTTATGACTATTCCTGAGGCTTCACAGCTGGTGATACAGGCCGGAGCTCTCGGTACAGGTGGCGATGTATTTTTACTTGATATGGGGGAGCCGGTACGGATCCAGGATCTGGCACGGCAGATGGTATCTTTAAGTGGTTTAACAGTTCGTGAACAAGATACAACCGAAGGCGATATAGAGATTCGCTATAGTGGTCTGCGCCCAGGTGAAAAATTATATGAAGAATTGCTGATTGATCATGACAATACACAAATTACAGAACATAGCCGTATTTTAAGGTCATTTGAAAAACACTATACCTTTAGCGAGCTGTTACCTGTATTTGAACGTATTAATAACATGACAGCTATTCAGACTGATATTGACTGGGCACTTGGCCAGCTTGAATATTATGTTGATGGTTATAAACGCAGTGGACTTGTTTCAGTAAACTAAACTTTGGAAATAATATGCAGATTAAAAAAGCGATTCTTCCGGTAGCGGGACTGGGAACCCGCTTTTTACCCGCCAGTAAGTCTATTCCTAAAGAAATGGTAACTGTTGTTGACCGCCCGGCGATTGAATATGTGGTACGTGAAGCAGTAGAGGCTGGAATTGAAGAAATTATTCTGGTAACCCATGCGTCTAAGGGAGCTATTGAAAATTACTTTGACCGTAATTTTGAGCTCGAAACCACGTTAGAACAAAAAAAGAAGTTTGACCTGCTAAAAGAAATTACTGAAATTATTCCTTCTCATATTAATATTATTAGTGTACGCCAGCCACAGCCACTCGGGCTGGGTCATGCTGTGCTCTGTGCCAAAGCAGTAGTAGGGAATGAACCTTTTGCTGTTCTGTTACCTGATGTTCTGGTGAAAAATGAGAAAGGTATAAATGATCTGGCACAAATGATGCAGCGTTATGAGACTGCACAGGCTGCCCAGATCATGGTAGAGGCCGTACCGGATGAGCTGGTGGATCAGTACGGTATTGTTGAGGTCTCTCTTCTACCTGAAGCAGGGCAAAGTATAGCCATGCAGGGAATTGTTGAAAAACCTGCAGTTGGTACAGCGCCCTCTAATCTATCCGTGATTGGCCGCTATATTTTACCGGCAGAGATTATGCAGCTGCTTGAGCAGACGCCCAAGGGTGCCGGTAATGAAGTTCAGTTAACGGATGCGATTGCGCTTCTACAGCAGAAACAGGCAGTAGAAGCTTACCGGATGCAGGGACAGACTTTTGATTGTGGTAGCAAGTTGGGTTACCTCAAGGCAGTGTTACATTATGGGGTTAATCATCCGCAGCTGGGTACAGACTTTAAGGCATTAATTCAGGAACTTAATTTTTAAAGCAGGAGGCACTATGAAAATTGCGGTATTTGGCGCAACCTTACAAGCCGCGGTAATGAGTGCTTTATGGGCAGAGACAGGCCACCAGGTCTACTGGTGTCAGGGACTCGAAGAAACCTGTGCACCAGGTCTTACCCTAGATACCCAGCTACTTGAGCTTCTGAGCCGGCAAAAACACTTGGGGAATTTAAAAGAGACCAGTTTAAGCAGTTTAAAAGAAGATATTGATGTCTATTTTTTTGGTTTTAATCCCTCCTGTTTTCAGGAAGCCTTAGATATTGTCCAGCATTTAAGCCGTCAACCCATTATCCACCCGAAATTAATGATTAATGGTTCTACTTTTGGTTTGAAGGGTACAGCTTCACTACAGAAAATTCTGGCTAAAGATGCCTGGGTTTACTTGCCTGACATGATTCAGGAGGGCAAGTCGGCCGAGAGTTTTACTCACTCACGTGAAGTCGTAATTGGTATTGATGAAAAATATTATGATTTTGCCCAAACCCAGACCCGTGAGCTGCTGAGACCATTTTTTCCGTTGAGCCAGCAGTATCTGTTCATGCCCATACTGGATGCAGAATTTACCAAGCTGAGTATTTCTGGCATGCTCGCCACTCGTATCAGCTATATGAATGACTTGGCCCAGGTCGCAGAAAAATTGCATATTGATATTGAAAATGTACGTTTGGGCCTAGGTGCTGACAGCCGGATTGGTTCAAGCTATTTACAACCGGGAGTCGGATTCGGGGGCGATAATTTCTCCAGGGATATTCTGACCCTGTCAGAAACTATGTCGAGTAGTGGTACCAACAGTCGCCTTTTACAGCAGGTCTGGGAGATTAACGAGCAGCAGAAGGAAATACTTTTCCGTAAATTATGGAATTATTACTGCTGTGACTTGCAAGGTAAAACGGTTGCAATCTGGGGTGCGGCTTTTAAGGAAAATACCAGCAGTACTATTAATTCTCCAGTGCATACCATGCTGGAAGCCTTATGGGCGCAGCAGGTGACTGTAAAACTGCATGACCCGGCTGCTTTACCAGATCTGGAAAACTATTATGGTAAGCGTGAAGACCTGATTCTCTGCCGTAATCCTTATGAAGCGGTACAGGATGCTCACGCCCTATGTCTGATGACAGCGTGGAAAGCCTACTGGAGTCCAGACTATTCCCGTTTAAAACAGTTAATGGCACATCCTATGATTCTGGATGGCCGTAATATTTATGACCCAGCTTATGTCAGAGCCCAAGGTTTTGCTTATGAAGGAGTGGGGCGCATATGAACCAGAATATACAACAGACATCAGAGTTTCCCAAAAATATGCCGGCCTATCAGAAGCTGGAACAGTTGGCTGAGGCACTCAAAGCCCAGCATTTAAATGATCTATTTAAGAATGAACCAGACCGCTTCAATGATTATTCTATTCATATTGAACAGTTGACCTTTGATTATAGCAAGCATCGGGTAAATCAGGATGTCATAGGACAGCTGGTAGCATTGGCTGAACAGCAGAAGTTACCAGAATGGATTCATGCATTATTTTCTGAGCAGGAAATTAATTACACCGAGCAGCGTGCAGCTATGCACTGGGCCTTGCGGTTGCCTGAAAATGAAGTAAAACATGCTGATCTGGCAGCACAGGTCCATGAACAGTTACAACGTATGTATGGGTTGGTCGAGAAAATCCATGCTGGACAGTTCCGCGGCGCGACTGGTGAAGTAATACGGGATGTTGTAAATATTGGAGTAGGTGGATCAGATCTTGGTCCTCTGATGACCACTTATGCATTAGGTGATTTCAAGGTTCAGAGCCGCAGATCTCTGGGGGTCCACTTTGTTTCCACAATTGATGGTAGTCAGCTATCAGATCTGCTGCATCAGTTACGTCCTGAAACCACCCTCTTTATTATTTCATCAAAATCTTTTAGTACCATCGATACCCTGTCAAATGCCCAGACTGCACGGCAATGGCTAGAAAAAGAACTCGGCCAGCATCCCCATATTTTAAAAAGTCATTTTATTGGAGTCTCTACCAAGCCTGAAAAAATGACAGAATGGGGAATCGTACCTGAAAACCAGTTACTGTTATGGGAATGGGTCGGTGGACGCTATTCACTCTGGTCCTGTATTGGTCTACCGATTGCCCTAACCATTGGAGTTGAAGGCTTCAAACAATTTTTGGGCGGTGCTTACACAGTAGACCGGCATTTCCAGGAAGCTCCACTACATAAAAATATTCCCGTACTGATGGCTTTACTCGGGGTATGGAACAGTAATTTTCTGGAAATACAGACCCATGCCATTTTGCCTTATGATGGCCGCCTGAAATATTTTGCCTCTTATTTGCAGCAGCTGGAAATGGAGTCAAATGGCAAATCTGTACAGCGCAATAGCGAACGGGTAAATTATAATACCTGTCCTATCATCTGGGGTGAGGTAGGCCCAAATGCACAACATGCGTTTTACCAGTTGCTGCATCAGGGAACACAAGCGGTAAGCTGTGATTTTATTGCTCCAGTCAAGCGTTATAATGCTAACCAGTTTACCTATATCCAGAATGCTGAAGCTTTGGTAGAACAGCATCATCTCGCTTTGTCTAACTGTCTGGCGCAGTCGCGTTTGCTGGCATTTGGCAATGCAGCCCTGAATCAGGAAGAGTCCGCACAACTGCCGATCTATAAGCAGTATGAAGGTAATCAGCCAAGCAGTACCCTGCTGTTACAAGAACTTAATCCATTTAGTCTGGGAATGCTGATTGCACTCTATGAACATAAAGTTTTTGTACAGTCAGTTATCTGGAATATTAACCCATTCGATCAATGGGGAGTGGAAAAGGGTAAGCAGATTGCCAACGAACTGCTCCCCATACTGAATCGTCAGCAGGAAAATATTTCTCAGCTGGATGCTTCTACCCAAGGTTTAATTAAAGTGTTATTAGGTCAATATTATGGCTAAAGTTTTAGTCACAGGTGGAGCAGGCTATATTGGCTCGCATACCTGTATAGAGTTACTCCAAGCCGGACATGAAGTAATTGTGCTTGATAATTTAAGTAACAGTTCAGAAGAGGCTTTGCATCGGGTACAACAGCTCACACAAAAGTCACTGGTTTTTATTCAGGGTGACATACGAGACCATCAGGTGCTTGAGCAGATATTTGATGAATATAAAATTGATGCCGTTATTCATTTTGCTGGGCTGAAAGCAGTTGGGGAAAGCCAGCAGGTGCCGCTGGTGTATTTTGTTAACAATATTGCAGGCAGTATAGCTCTGGTTCAGGCGATGCAGAAAGCTCAGGTATATCGGCTGGTATTTAGCTCGTCTGCTACAGTCTATGACGAAGCCAATATTTCTCCTTTAAAAGAAGAAATGCCAACAGGTATGCCAAGCAATAACTATGGCTACACCAAGCTAATGGTTGAGCAGATCTTAGAGAAACTTTCTATAGCGGATGAGCGGTGGTCTATTGCGTTATTAAGATATTTTAATCCGGTTGGGGCCCATCAAAGTGGTCAGATTGGTGAGGATCCACAAGGTATTCCAAACAATTTAATGCCATATATTACCCAGGTAGCAGTGGGTCGCCATGAAAAATTGTCGATCTATGGAAGTGATTATGACACGGTAGATGGAACGGGTATCCGTGATTATATACATGTGGTTGACTTGGCAAATGCCCATTTATGTGCCTTAAATAACCGTTTAAATTCACAGGGATGTCGTGCCTGGAATATCGGTACTGGTCAAGGATCTTCGGTATTACAGGTAAAAAATGCATTTGAAGCAGTGAATCAAGTCAAGATTCCATTTGAGTTTGTTCCTCGCCGTACAGGTGATGTTGCAATATCCTTTGCAGATAATTCGCGTGCAATGGCTGAATTGGGCTGGCAGCCACGATATACCTTGGAAGATATGTTAAAAGATAGCTGGAAATGGCAGCAGCAAAATCCGCAAGGTTATCATTCCTGAAAAGAAAAAACGGAGTCAATACTCCGTTTTTTATAATTTTTTATATTAACTTCCCTGAATAAGTGCGGTCAGTTCATCAATATAGTGCAGCATCGGTCGCGCAGTCCGTTCAGCCTGGATTTCAATATTCAGGCGTAGCAAAGGTTCAGTATTTGAAGCACGAACATTGAAACGCCATTCTCCAAAGTTCAGGCTGATCCCGTCAGTCTTATCAATTTGCGGTTGTTGTGATTGATAATGTGCCAAGATATTCTCAATTGTCTTTTGAGTATCTTCAACCTTAAAATTGATCTCACCACTACAAGGGAATTTTTCAATCATACGCTCAACCAGGCTCGATAGTGTTTGGCCGGTTTCTGACAGCAGGGCAATAATGAGTAACCATGGAATCATTCCACTATCACAGTAGGCAAAATCACGAAAATAATGGTGAGCACTCATTTCGCCGCCATACACAGCATTGTGTTCTCGCATAACATCTTTAATAAAAGCATGACCTGACTTGGACTGGACTGCAACACCATGGTACTGCTCGACAATATCTAGGGTATTCCATACCAGACGCGGATCATGCACAATTTTTTCACCCGACTGTTTAATCAAAAATGCCTGTGCCAGCAATCCGACAATATAATATCCTTCAATAAACTGCCCTTTTTCATCAAACAGGAAGCAGCGGTCAAAGTCGCCATCCCAAGCAATACCTAGGTCTGCCTGATGTTGCAGTACCGCTTGGCGGGTAACATCACGGTTTTCAACCAGAATCGGATTGGGAATACCATTCGGAAAATGCCCATTGGCCTCATGATGAATTTTAATAAACTCTACCGGTATATCTAAGGTCCGGAATTTAGTCTCAATAGCATCAATTACATGTCCGGCCGCACCATTTCCGGCATTAACGACCAGTTTAAGCGGGCGAATCTTGCCGGGTTCGATATAATTCATCAGATGTTCAACAAACTCTGGCAGAATATTATAAGACTGGGTAGTTCCTGGTTTTTGTACCTGTGTAAAGTTTTCACTCTCAGCTAAAGCCTGAATAGCTTTTAAACCCGTATCTGCACTGATGGGGCGTGCATTTTCACGGACCAGTTTCATACCGTTATAATCCATCGGATTATGACTGGCAGTAATCTCGATTCCACCTTGTACATTTAGATGGAAAGCCCCAAAGTAAACTTCTTCGGTTCCAGTCATACCCAGATCCAGTACATTAACGCCGGCATCATTTAAGCCGCGAATAGTGGCCTGTTTTAGAGATTCACTGCTAAGACGAATATCACACCCCACTACCACAGTCTGAGGCTGATAAATCTGTCCATAGGCACGGCCAATTTTATAAGCAATCTCTTCATTCAGCTCTGTTCCGAGCTTGCCACGGATGTCATAAGCTTTAAAGCAGGTAAGTACAGTCATGAGTGATGATCAATTTTTATAAAGATGGATCTTATTATAGACCTTCGAAAAGTTATTCTAAGTATCAATCACTTACGCTTACAAAAAATAAAGAACATAAAAGTAAATTAAACTTGAATATATAACCTGTCTTTAGCAGTTAAATAAAAACAGCATTATATAAAAATTAAAGATCTTACTTATCCATAATTCAGGTAGTTTTACCTGCTGCAGCTATATTCTTATTATCCGGTAAGTCTTTATATATTTATTATAGGGCCAGTGAACATTACTCATTTTACCAGTAGCACGGCTTCCTTGGCTGAAATGTTCTTATGACTGGTATGATTCTATACCCACAAATATATGACTTTATTAACAATACGATTTTAAGGATAGCTTATTTTTAAACTTATAAATTTTGCTTTAGCTTTTTGATTTTAACTCAAAAACAATATATTCGATTAGCATTAAAAAAGCCCCAAGTTCAACTTGAGGCTTTTTAGAATCTGGAGCGGGAAACGAGACTCGAACTCGCGACCCCAACCTTGGCAAGGTTGTGCTCTACCAACTGAGCTATTCCCGCATATTGAGCAGTTTTTATAAAAACTTGAACTAAAAAATCTGGAGCGGGAAACGAGACTCGAACTCGCGACCCCAACCTTGGCAAGGTTGTGCTCTACCAACTGAGCTATTCCCGCGTGCCGCTTATAATACATTATGGAAGATACCGGTCAACATTTTTCTACAGAATATTGAACTGATTGCATAAAATAAAATCATTTTAAGCTATTTAAATTCAACTTTTATCATCTTTTAGCCTGTTTGCCTTGCCATTCAGCACAAGGTAGTTGGTTTTATATCGAGGTATAACTATAAAAAGATGTAAAACATAAAGATTTTACTAAGGTAAGCTGGCTGAGGAACACGTATACTTCAATTCCACTCCAATAATCACTCAGAGGACTAGTTATGAGCCTAGAACAGCAACTGATTGAACGATTACAGACTTTGTCACCTACTCATCTTGAGGTAGTTAATGAATCTTCAAGTCATGGCGGTTATTTCCCGGGTAAAGAAACACACTTTAAAGTTATTATTGTCAGTGAGTCTTTTATTGGCCTGCGATTGGTACAGCGTCATCAGAAAATTTATGCTCTGACGGCAGATTTGATGAGTCCTGGCAATATCCATGCCTTGTCTATTCATGCTTACTTACCGACTGAATGGCCGGGGATTGCACCTGCAAGCCCTGAATGCGCCCATGCGCCTAAAGTTTAACAAGAGTATAAATTATACATGGATACTCATCTGTTCTTAAAAATTATACATATGAGCAGTGCCACACTAGCTCTGATTGTTTTTGTGCTGCGTGGCCTGACCCTGTTTATCGGAACACAGGGCAACCAGCCAAACCCCATCGGACGTAAGATACTGGTCGCACTACAGCACTTATCCTTTAGCCTGATCATTTTAACAGGTATTATTTTATTAGTGATGAATCAGTTTATGGTACAGCCTTGGTTTTATGCCAAGATTATTCTGTTTATCGTTCTGTTTTCCTCGCTCATGAAGGCTTTCCGCAAGGATGATTCTATATTGTTAGTACAGCGTCGAGCCGGTTTGGCCATTGGTTTATTTGCTTTTATTGCCATTATTTTACTCGTGACCATTAAGCCAAACTTTTAGCACGCTATATACAGCTTGAGTAGCGGTGTGGTTAATTTATAGACTGGTTAAAGGAGCTCATTTCAGAGATTTTTTTTTAATTAAATCAGCACGTATATATGCCATCCCATCTCATCACGAATTTCTTACTGAATATGATTTGACCTGGTTGGTAGACAGATTGTTTAATAAAGAGACAAGCTTTGCGTCCGGAATTCTCAATGAAAAGAATCTATTTATCTGTGGCTGCTGTATCGGCTTTGTTATTAAGTGCCTGTGCAACCCCTGTAAAACCCAGCTATGTTTCTCCCACTCAATATCAGGCATTAAACTGCCAGCAATTGCAGAGTGAATATAACCGTATTCAACAATATCTCGATCAGGGCGTAACACCTGCTACACGTACAGGTGTAGGTTTAGGTGTAGGAATTGGAGGTGGTTGGGGCAGCCGTGGCGGCTGGGGAATCGGGCCATCTGTTTCGGTAAATATGGGGCAGTCCTCAAATACAAAGCGGACTGAAACCGCGCGTCTTTTGGGTGAACAAGAAGCTATTGCACAAGCTGCCCAGTTTAAAAACTGTCCGATCCGGCTGGTTAAACGTGCTACCACCTAAGCTAAAATATTTATATAACTCTGCTTTTTAGTATGGATATTGGAGAAAAAGGTTATAACTGACTGTGCCTCTATGGCTGCTATAAATTATCGGCTATATATCAAATTTAGGGTCTCGCTATTTTGAAGCAGAAAGCGATAGATCCTCAATATTATGATCGGTCATGATTTAGATATATTTATCCAGCTCAGGTTCTTGTTATAGAGTTGTCTATCTTCTAAAGATGTATGGCGGATATTGTACTATAGAACCGTTATAATTTTTTTTGAATACCTTGTTAATGTTAATTTTCTGAATTAAAGCAGATGTGTTCTTGAAACTAATATAGCCGATCATTTTAAAAGATCGGCTATATTTATAAGGTATAAATGATGATAAAAAAGTTGCAATAGCACTTAACTTTTTTCAGCCACTGTTCGTCTATTTATAATTTTTTGCCGGATAAAACCAATAATACCAGGCAGAATACTTAAAATAATAATACCGAAAATCAGATGGGTAAAATTATCTTTAACAATAGGCATGTTACCGAACAGATAACCTAATGCAATAAAAGATCCAACCCAGCAAAAGGCCCCAACAATATTATAACTTAGAAAATATTTATAGTTCATGCTACCGGCCCCTGCTACAAAGGGTGCAAAAGTCCGGGCAAAAGGAATAAAACGCGCAAAGATTACAGTTTTACCGCCATGCCGCTCGAAGAAACGCTGGGTTTTAAACAGATGTTCTTTATTGATAAAACGCGAGTTGATTTCAAAGACTTTGGGGCCCACCAACCGACCAATATGATAATTAAGTGTATCGCCCAGTACAGCAGCAATAAATAGCAAGATACCCAGCACCCATGGATCCATCATGCCGGTAGAAGCAGCAATTGCACCGGCTGCAAATAACAGGCTATCTCCGGGTAGGAAGGGCATGACGACCAGACCTGTTTCGACAAAAATAATCAGGAATAAAATTGCATAAATCCATATGCCATAATCGCGGACAAATTCGAGTAAATGCTGGTCAACGTGTAAGATAAAATCGAGGAGTTCCATGGGAAAAAACAAGCATACGGGGTGACCAAATCCTAGCAGTGCCTATGCTGAAAGTCAGCAGCAAAATATAAAAAAATACATTTATATAGGGAGTTCAAAAATATCAATAAACTCTTGAGGAAAGAGAAGAGTCATTCAATATAAATCCCTGAAAAACAGGTAAAGTACTATTTTCTGTTTTTTCCCCTATTAAAAAAGCCCATCATCAAAAAATTTTAAAAAATTGATATGTCTGAATAATGTGCTTAATACATCAAAAAATGCTAGAATAGCGCGCTTACTTCGATTGCCTTTCATAGTTGTTTGTCATGACTACCAATACCCAAATTACTGAAGACCGTATTCTGATTCTGGATTTCGGTTCTCAATATAGCCAGCTCATTGCACGCCGTGTTCGTGAAGCAGGCGTATATTCTGAAATGTATGCTTATGACATGTCTGAAGAAGACATTCGTGCTTTTAACCCGAACGGAATTATTCTGTCTGGTGGTCCTGAAAGTGTCCACGTAGAAGGTAGTCCGCGTGCACCACAACTGGTTTTTGAGCTAGGGGTGCCGGTACTGGGAATCTGCTATGGTCTACAAACCATGTGCGAACAGCTGGGTGGCAAGGTAGAGCCTGGTGTGGTGCATGAATTCGGTTATGCCGAAGTAGATATTCTGATTCGCGACGGTCTGATCGGACAGCTGCAAGACCGTGAAAACCAGCTGCATGTCTGGATGAGCCATGGTGACAAAGTGAGTCAGCTACCAGCCGGTTTTAGCGTGACTGCCAGTACGCCAAGCTGTCCAATTGCTATGGTTTCTGATGAAGAACGCCGCTTCTATGGCATCCAGTTTCATCCAGAAGTAACACATACCTCTAAAGGTGCAGAGTTACTTTCCAATTTTGTACATCAGATCTGTGGCTGTCGTGGCCTATGGACTCCAGAACATATTATTGATTTGCGTGTAGAACAGTTACGTGAACAGATTGGTAATGAAAAAGTATTGCTGGGACTTTCAGGTGGCGTAGATTCATCTGTTGTAGCAGCATTGTTGCATAAAGCGATTGGAGACCAGCTAACTTGCGTATTTGTCGACAATGGCCTTTTACGTCTGAATGAAGGCGATCAGGTTATGCAGATGTTTGCGCAGAATATGGGTATCCGTGTAATTCGTGCTGCTGCTGAAGAGCGCTTCCTTGGTGCATTGGCAGGCGAAGTTGATCCAGAGAAAAAACGTAAAATTATCGGCCGCGAGTTTATTGAAGTTTTTGCTGAAGAAGCACGTAAGCTTGACGGTGTAAAATTCCTGGCACAAGGTACGATTTATCCAGATGTGATTGAATCTGCTGCCAGCAAACAGGGTAAGGCCCATGTGATTAAATCGCATCATAATGTAGGCGGTTTACCAGATGACCTGGCTTTTGAACTGGTTGAACCGTTACGTGACCTGTTTAAGGATGAAGTACGTAAACTGGGTACGACCTTAGGCTTGCCACATAGCATGATCTATCGTCATCCATTCCCGGGCCCGGGCCTTGGTGTGCGTATTCTGGGTGAAGTGAAAAAGGAATATGCTGATATTCTGCGTCTTGCTGATGATATTTTCATGCAGGAATTACGTGCCAGTGGCTGGTATGACAAGACTGCCCAAGCATTTGCTGTATTCCAGCCTGTCAAATCTGTGGGTGTAGTGGGGGATGGCCGTCGTTATGCATGGGTGATTGCACTGCGTGCTGTGGAGACAGTTGACTTTATGACAGCACGTTTCGCTCATTTGCCTTATGACCTGGTAGACCGTATATCTACCCGTATCATGAATGAAATTAAAGATGTATCACGTGTGGTATATGATGTGTCATCTAAACCACCTGCTACGATTGAATGGGAATAAACAGGCTATTTACAGGTTGAAGTATTTTATTAGGGTTTTCTATGAATCAGTTTTAAAATGCTCTAGTTAGCTGGCTTAAAATATCCCTTATAAAAAAGGACGCGAAAGCGTCCTTTTTTATGCAGAAAATTTACGTTATAACCGAATCAGATCAAGCAGATTTCATATAAAACATGATAAGAGTATAAAGATGAATAAATCAGGGACCGGAACTATAGAGCCGGCAGAGCATATACTGCCGCATGCAACTCAATTACAGGAAATAGCTACCCGTACCGCTGAAATTGGACAGGGCACTGTAATTCAGCGGGCCCTGCCCAGCCGTTATAAACGTATGATTGGTGCATGGTGTTTCCTGGATCATGCGGGACCAGCCACATTTAAACCGGGGCAGGGCATGAAGGTGGGACCGCATCCTCATATCGGACTGCAAACTTTTACCTGGATGATTGAAGGAACGGTAATGCACCGGGATAGTATCGGCTCTGAACAGCTCATTGAGCCGGGACAAGTCAATCTGATGACAGCAGGATATGGAATTACCCATACCGAAGTTTCTCCTGAGTCAGAAACCAGGATGCATGCTGCTCAGCTCTGGATTGCCTTACCTGATGAGCAGCGCAACATGTTACCTAAATTTGAACATTATCCTCAGTTGCCAGTTGTCGAAAAGGATCAGCTACAATGTACTGTACTGGTCGGTGAATTTCTAGGACAGTCTTCTCCGGTACAGGTTTATAGTCCGTTGCTCGGTGTTGATTTAAAAGCTAGAGAAGATAGTCGGCAGGTTTTTACTTTAAATCCACAATTTGAATATGGTTTTCTTGTTCTGGAAGGCAATGCACAAGTGAACGGCCATGAATTACATAAACAAAATATGCTGGTATTGCCCCCTGGTCTGGAAGGGATTGAACTTGAATTAAATAAAGATACCCGTCTTTTATTGATAGGCGGCGCACCATTTGAAACGCCAATAGTCCTGTGGTGGAATCTGGTTGCACGAACTTCTGAAGAAATAAGACAGGCGCGTGAGCAATGGGAGAAACATGATCACCGTTTTGGAAACGTTGAGGGTCATGCTGGACCGCGACTTGAAGCGCCTCCTGTTCCCGGACAAATGCGTCCTGCCAAATAAGTCCCCTAATGACTGGTAATAGTATATAAAATAATAGGCTAACTGCTGTTGTTTTGATAATTTGATTTTTATAAACACAATAAACTCAGGAATAAAACCATGCTAACTCTACACCATCTGGAACAATCCCGTTCGTTCCGTATTCTTTGGGCTCTAGAAGAGTTAGGTCTAGATTATCAGATTGAATTTTATCGCCGTCAGCCAGATTATACCGGCCCAGATAGTTTAAAGGCCATTCATCCATTGGGTAAAGCCCCTATCTTAACAGATGACGGTCATGTACTGGCTGAGTCTGGTGCAATCCTGGAATACCTGCAAAGCCAGTATGATCAAGAATCACATTTTAAGCCGACCGATCCTGCTGCTCTGCGTGATTATATTTACTGGATGCATTATGCCGAAGGTTCACTGATGCCTTTACTGGTGTTTCAACTGGTGATTTCAAAAGTGGGAGAGCGGGTTCCTTTTCTGATTCGTCCGCTTGCCAATAAGATTACGGATGGTATCCGGGCCGGATTTGTTCAGCCACGCTTGAAAGATCATATTGCTTTTCTGGAGCAGTATCTGGGCCAGCATGAGTATGTCGCGGGTCAATTCAGTTTTGCCGATATCCAGATGAGTTTTCCGCTTGAAGCGATGGCAACACGTCTACAAGGACATTATCCCAGTATACAGAAATATTTAGCCCGAATTCATATACGTCCCGCTTATCAGCAGGCTAAAGCACGGGACCCGGAACAGGCTCAAGTATAACGGTATTTATTATTTATCAGGTATAAATAAAAAAGGATGCGGCCGCATCCTTTTCTATTTTTTCAGGTCTAACGTTTTACCACAATTGAATCAATACCACTATGTTGTAAAGTCTGCTGTGCAATGACAGCAGCTTCCTGTGAGTCATACGGCCCAGAAATGACCCGATACCAGGTTTGGCCATTTTCAGTGGTTTTGATGACATCAGCAGAAAGACCATTCAGGATAATTTCAGCACGGCGTGCATCAGCACTGTCAGGATCTGGAAAACTGCGTACCTGTAAAATAAACGATGGCTGACGTGGTACAGGCGCTTCAGTCACATCTAGGCTACCATCTGCTGGTACTGCATCTGCCGGCGTGGCAGGTTGTACTGGTTCAGGTGCTTCTACGATTACTACAGGTGCAGTATCTTTAGTGGTCTCAGGAATAGCCTGTTCAGGGATTGGTGTAACCTGCTGTTGTGGCAGCAAGTCATAGAAACGGTAATCCTTGTTGGTTTCTTCCTGGTAGTGCTCGGAGGTAATCTGGTTTTTCGGTTTAACCGGTTCCCACGGTTTCCAGAGCATCAATATAACTGCCAGGCAGAGTACAGCCAGTATAGCGACCAGCGTCCCCAACCATTTCGGAATCAGGGGCTGCTTTGGCTTGGTTGACCGTTCAGATACACCGCGTTGCGTTTTTCCAAACACGTGGAAACCTCTCTTGTTATTTTACATGGTAGTCGGTGCAGACACACCGAGCAGTTCCAGGCCATTACGAAGTACTTGCTGAACATTTACAGAAAGTAGTAGACGGGCCTGAGTCAGTTCAGCATCATTACCAAGTACTTTGTGTTCATTATACCAACCGTGGAAAAGCGCTGCCAATTCCTTCAGGTAGTTACCGACCTGATGCGGCTCATAAACATTGGCTGCACGAATCACAATATCCGGGTAAGCCGCCAGCTTGGCCAGCAGTTCAGTTTCTGCATCAAGTTCCAGGCGCGGTGCATGGCTACGTGCTGTAGAGACATTCAAAACAATACCATTACTCGCGGCTTTTTCTAGCATACGGCAGATACGTGCATGCGCATACTGGATATAATATACGGCATTATCTTTACTTTGCGAGACTGCGAGGTCAAGGTCAAAGTCAATATGCTGTTCAGATTTACGCATTACATAATAAAAACGCGCTGCGTCATTGCCAACTTCTTTACGCAGGTCACGCAAGGTTACAAACTGTCCGGAACGCGAAGACATCTGAACCATTTCACCACTACGCCATAAACTCACAAACTGTACCAGTAAAACAGTCAGTTTCTTTGAGTCATAACCCATTGCCTCAATTGCAGCTTTTACCCGCGAGATATAGCCATGGTGATCTGAACCCCAGATATCAATCAGGTCAGTATAACCGCGTTGCAGTTTATTCAGATGATAGGCAATATCCGAGGCAAAATAAGTGGTCTGGCCATTACGGCGTTTTACCACACGGTCTTTTTCATCACCAAATTCGGTTGATTTAAACCAGATATTGCCATCTTTTTCATATAAAAAGCCGCGTTGATCCAAGGTTTGTAGGGCTTCATCAATTTTTTCAGTGAGCGAAGCTTCACTAAACCATTCATTAAACGTTACACCGAACTCGCCCAGATCATCTTTAATATCATCTAGAATGGCTTTAAGCGCTGCCTGGTGAAACACTCGATAACCTTCACCCAGTAAGTGCTGGGCATTAAAAATCAGGCCATCAATATGCTTTTCTTTATCACCAGAGAGAACGACTTTATTACCTTCACTGTCTGGCTCAGCAGCATATTGAACATCTTCCGGAACATCTTTATAGACATCAGCGACTGGGTGTACATAAGCTTCACCTTTCAGGTCGATAATGCCCTGTGCGATTTCCTTGACATAGTCACCTTGGTAGGCATTTTTAGGAAAAACTAAATCTTGTCCTAATAGTTCAAGATAACGCAGGTAAGTAGAGGTCGCCAGAATATCCATTTGACGGCCAGCATCATTGACATAATATTCGCGATCAACCTTTGCACCTGTCGCCTCAAGCAAAGTAGCGACGGTCATGCCGTAAGCAGCACCACGGCCATGACCTACATGCAGGCTAGATGTCGGATTGGCAGAGACAAACTCAACCTGAATTTTTTTCGCAGCATTAACCTGCGTGCGACCATATTGGTCTTTTTGAGCCTGAATCTGGTCGAGTACCGCAAAACGCTGGTCAGCATTTAAAAAGAAATTGATAAAGCCCGGACCAGCAATTTCAGCTTTGCTAATGTCAGCCACTTCAGGCAGGTTCGCCAGAATTTTTTCAGCCAGATCACGCGGCTTCATACCAGCAGCTTTTGCCCCGATCATGGCAATATTAGATGCGAAATCGCCATGACTGCGGTCTTTGGTTCGGGTCAGGCTACTGCTGTTGGTCCACTCAGTGGGGAGTACCCCTTGGTTCTGAAGGGATTGTACTGCATGATCAAGAGCTGCTTGTATTGCCGTATTCATAATCAGTCGAAAAATAAGTATCGCGGAAAGAGAGCAAATATAACAAATTTCCAGCAGCTTGGGGGAGTGCATTTACAGGGATTAAAAGCGCTTTGGCCGTTTCATTACAGGAAATGCTATAATGCTGCTTATTTTCCTCAAGAAATCTGGAAAATATTTTATAAATTTATATTAAAAACCTAGAGTTATGCCATGAACCAAACGCGTGCGACCATTATCGGCAGTATCCCGAAGCTACCGGCAGCATGCGCTGCCTGGATAATACCTCTTATTTTATCCTGCCTGATGAGTGGAATAATTTCCATGATCAATCTTTTACGCAGTTTAGGTTGGGTCGAAAATTTCTTTCATCTCTGGTTTAGTGCCTGGATGTTATCTTGGCTGGCTGCATTTCCAGCGGTACTGATCCTATTGCCACTGGTACGCCGTATAGCCGGCCTGTTAGTTGATATGACCCCGCCATCTCCACCTCAGCGTTAATTAATTCCGTGCGGTCAGTGGTTTTTCTAGCAGTTCAGCGTGGTTAAGATGAAAGGTATAAAAGTTGCGGGAATAGTAGACTTTATTAATTTTTATTATTTTGGACTTTTGTTTGAACATATTCCGCTTCTGGAAGATGATAAAGCGCAAAGGGATTGGCAGTTTTTATTGTCGGGTAAGAGAAGAGCCGGATCTGTCTAGTCTCTAGTTTATTAGTCTAGACTTATTCACTGCTGCTCATACAAATAGAAAACCAGCTTTTGATAAGCTATCTGACCATTGAACTCAAAAGATAAAATATAATTTTGCTCAGGTTTGTTTTGATGAATTTAAACTTTCTCTTTTTTATATAAACCTGCTGGATTCTTCAGAATGTGTCACTGAGCTGCCCCAATGGATTGAGAGTAATTTTATGAATATCTCTTATGCCTTTGGGGCAAAATTTAATAATTCTTTTATGATCAAAACAGAGCTTAAATCTTCCCTTATTTTTGAAATGGCTCAATAGTTGCCATCTGCAGCCAGAAAAACACTAATCATCAATAAAATCAAAAAGTAGAGCTTTATTATTAGTCACTATTATTTTCAGAGAGTTAAATAGCACAGAAGTATAACAAAATAAAGTTTCATCAGAATCCTGTTCAGGACAATATAAAACCAGATCCAGTCTTCAACAACTTTCTTATTCTCTATGTAAATACTCTCAATATCAGTATCACTGTTCGAAATACCCATTTTATATAAAAAACGCTTAAGCTAAGGGTTAAATCAAGTGAATGAAAGTTGAAGACTGGACAGATCCTTACATTTTAGTCAATCTGGACCAAGTCTATAGGTATGAGATAAATGACCACAGAGCAAAGCAAGCATCCATTATATATTCCTTATGCTGGCTACACCCTATTAGAACTCCCGCTATTAAACAAAGGTTCTGCCTTTACCGAAGAAGAACGCAGTACATTTAATCTGCACGGTTTAATTCCGCATATTATTGAAAGTATCGAAGAGCAGAGCCAGCGCTCCTATCAACAGTACTCTTCTTTTAATGATGCAATCAATAAGCATATTTATTTACGAAATATCCAAGACACTAATGAAACCTTGTTTTACCACCTGATCGAGAATCATCTAAGTGAGATGATGCCGATAATTTATACACCGACAGTGGGTGAGGCCTGTCAGCGTTTTTCTGACATATATCGTCGACACCGAGGAATTTTTATTTCTTATCCGGACCGTGAACATATTGATGACATCTTGCAGAATGTCAGCAAAAAGAATGTAAAAGTTATCGTTATTACAGATGGCGAACGTATTCTGGGCTTAGGAGATCAGGGTATTGGCGGAATGGGGATTCCTATTGGCAAGCTCTCTTTATATACCGCATGTGGCGGAATCAGCCCGGCTTATACCTTGCCTATTACCATTGATGTGGGAACCAATAACCAGCAACTCTTAAATGACCCGATTTATATGGGATGGCGACAGCCACGTATTACTGGTGATGAGTATTATGCTTTTATTGATCAGGTGATTAATGCCATTAAACGCCGCTGGCCAAAAGCCTTAATTCAGTTTGAAGATTTTGCCCAGAATAATGCAATGCCAATATTGCAGACTTATCGCAACAAAATCTGCTGTTTTAATGACGATATTCAAGGAACTGCAGCAGTATCGGTAGGAAGCCTGATAGCAGCCAGCCGTGCTGCTGGCAAGCAGCTTAAAGATCAGGTTGTGGCATTCCTGGGTGCAGGCTCAGCCGGTTGCGGTATTGCTGAGCAGATTGTGGCACAAATGGTTGCGGAAGGTTTAACTGATATCGAAGCACGAGCACGTGTTTATATGGTCGACCGTTTTGGCCTGATTACTGAAAACCAGCCAAACCTGCGGGATTTCCAGCGTAAACTGGCGCAGCGTGCAGATGTCATTGCCGACTGGGCTGATATGGGTGAAGTTATCTCTCTACTGGATGTAGTCAGAAATGCTCAGCCAAGTGTATTGATTGGAGTATCTGGGCAGCCCGGACTATTTACTGAAGAAATTATTAAAACTATGCATGCGCATTGTGAACGTCCAATTGTAATGCCACTTTCTAATCCGACTTCTCAGGTTGAGGCTGTACCCGCCGATATTATCCAGTGGACGGAGGGGAAAGCTTTAATTGCAACCGGTAGCCCGTTTGCACCGGTCAATTATCATGGCAAAATTTATGAGATTTCCCAGTGTAATAACTCATATATTTTTCCAGGTATTGGTTTAGGTGTAATTGCCTGTGGCGCCACCCGGATTACAGATAGCATGCTTATGGCTTCGAGTAATGCCTTGGCAGATTGTTCACCTATGTTAATTGATCCAGAGGCAGACTTATTGCCGAGTATTGATGAGATTCAAAAGGTCTCTAAAATCATTGCTTTTAAAGTTGCGAAAGCAGCTATGGAAGCTGAAGTTGCTCCTCTCATTAATGATGAGCTCTTACAGAAGTGTATTGAAGAGAACTTCTGGAAACCAGAATATCGTCGCTATAAACGAATTCCTTTTTAACTTTAAGTAAATTCAAGGAGCTTTGGCTCCTTTTTTATTATTCAATAAAAAAGACTTTAACCCCAAAGCTGGACGATTACAACGATCTTGCATTAAAATGCGCCCAATTTATAACATCAATAATTAAAAAGAAGGCAACCATGCTGAAGAATATTTATTCTCTTTTTGAGCAGATGGGGCTAGGCGCATTAAAACGGGCCCTGCATGTCCAGTTTTCTCTTCCTGAACTTAACCAGCAGGTTTTTCTGCAACGTATTGATGGGCAGCATCGTATCAATCATGGTTTAAAGATAGAATTAATTTGCCTCTCAACCAATGCACATCTTCCGTTAAAGCAATTTATTGGTTGTCAGGTAGCAGTTGACCAAGTGACTGATACCGGGCAACTCAGCCGCAATTCGGGCATCATTACCCAAGCCAGTCAAGGTCAAAGTGATGGAGCGCTCAGCGTTTATAAACTTGTCTTGGAAGATGGCACTGTTCTCTGGCATAAACGTCGCAACAGTCGGGTGTTTATGAATAAGAGTGTGCCTGAAATCAGTGAAATTCTATTCAAGGAATGGCAAGCCAAAAGTCCATTATTTACAGCTAGTTTGAGTCTGGATTTAAGTGGTCTGTCCCAAAACTATGACGTACGCCCTTTTGTAATGCAGGCCAACGAGACTGATTATGAGTTTATAACCCGTTTGTGGCGTAGCGAGGGCATTAACTGGCTGGTCGATGAGCAAAGCTATCTGGTTGCACACCCGTTACAGGAAATTCAGCCACAGAAATTACGTTTGATTGATGACAACGTGCATTATACAGCGCTTAAACGTGGCCTGATAAATTTTCATCGTAGTCATGCGACTGAGCGTTTTGACAGTATCACCAATCTGACGGCCTACCGTAATCTTCAGTCAACGGCTACCCATGTACAACGCTGGCAGGCAGATAGTTTAAGTCAGGATGAAGGGAACGGTTCGGTACTAAGTACACATCAGCACAGCGAACAATATACCAATGAAAGTCTGAGTCTTGAACAGGCCTGGTCAACCAGTCCAGCATGGATTGGTGACCTGAATGGTGCAGACCAGTCAACCGTTTCAGGTTCAGCACAGGTAGAGAAGCTGAATTCTATCTTTAACCAGTACCAAGATAGTCAGGCTAAATATTTTAAGGCAAGCAGTAGTGTACGGGATGCACAGGTCGGTTACTGGTTTGAGTTAAATGGGCATCCTGAAATTGACCAGCATACTGGAGCTGACAAACAGTTCCTGATTTATGAAAAAACCTTTTATAACCAGAACAATTTACCTAAAGATATACAAAGCCAGATTGACCGCTTGATCAGTATTAAAGACTGGTTATCTTCAAACGATGAGCGACAGGCCAATGAACTGGTCCTGATACGCCGTCAGGTAAAAGTTGTTCCTGAATACCAGCCGCTGGTCCATCGTCCACCTGCCTATCCACAACGTGCTCGTGTCGTCGGGCCAGAAGGCGAAAGTATTCATGTAGACCAGTGGGGCCGTATTAAAGTCCGGTTTCTGTTTACTAGGGTAGATGACCATAGCCATGATGGAGGAGCCGGCAGTAATAATAATGATACTGACTCAGCCTGGGTAGATGTACTCACACCATGGGCGGGAGAGGGATATGGGGCCCGCTTTTTACCTCGCATTGGTGAATTGGTGGTGATCGATTTTTTTGACGGCAATGTAGATCGCCCATTTATTATAGGGCGTATTCATGAGGCAGAGCGTTATCCGACCCGTTTCGATATTAAGGGGCAACTACCTGATACCAAAAAACTTAGTGGTATTCGTAGTCAGGAAGTTAATGGTAGTGGTTTTAACCAACTACGATTTGACGATACCACGGGTCAGATTAGTACCCAGCTACAAAGTAGCCATGCAGCGACACAACTGAATTTGGGAAATCTTAGTCATCCTAAAGACAAAGCGGTTAGCAATAGCCGAGGTGAAGGTTTTGAACTTAGAACCGATGCTTGGGGAGCATTACGTGCTGGTAAAGGAATGCTAATCAGTACCTATCCACAGGAACAAGCCATAGCTGACCATCTGGAAGCTACACAAGCCCAGTCTTTACTGTCGGAAGGCTATGAAAGCATGAAGATGCTAAGCGAAATTGCTACCAAACAGCAGACTGATGCATTAAATGTGATTAACCGCTTACCAAAACTTATCCAGTCACTTGAACTAAAAACTACAGGGCAGGCGTTAAACAGTACACTCAACTTATTTAAAGAAAGCATGAACAATGATCCAATCCATGCACTAAAAGATTGTGGCGGGTTTATTGAAGAAATAGGTTCTTTAGGCGGTGATGTAAAAGGGGTTATAGATGAATTCAATACATTTTTTACTGATGCTAAAGATGCAGTGGAGAACTTAAAAGAGTTTATTGAAAATGTTGAGGAGCATGGTGCTGATATTGTAAAAGGCAAGCTTGCCAGTATTAAAGACCAGATTCAGCAGAACCCATTTGAAAGTATTAAAGAAGTGGGAAAAGTCTTGGCAAATGTAGATATGAAAGACTTTGACCTAATGAGCGTATGTGGAACCTTTAGTAAAGGTAGCAAGCTGCAAATCACTCCTTCTAAAGCATTGAGTTCGTTACAAGGCTTTATGGAAGGCTATACCCAAGGTTTAGAAAGTAGTCCCGACACTAAACAGCAAGAGCAGGGCAAAATTTTTAGACAGGCATTGATGTTATTAGCTTCACCAAATGGTATTGCTTTAACGACACCTGAAAATATTGTTTTGCAGGCCTCTCAGGATATTGCCGAGAGTGCCAGTGGTTCAATTAACCTGAGTGCGCAGAAGAATATTATTGGACATGCACAGGACAAAATCAGCCTGTTTGCTGCACAAAATGGGCTCCGCGCTTATGCAGCAAAAGGGAAGCTCGAGCTACAAGCACAAGACGATGCGATTGAGGCGATTGCCAAGAAGGTCATTAAACTGATTTCTACTGAGGAAAAGATTGAAATCACCAGTCCTAAAGAGATTGTCCTGACAGCAGGTGGCTCTCAGCTGAAGATCAATGCCAACGGTGTGTTTTCAACCACAGGCGGTAAGTTTGAGAGTAAGGCTGGGCAGCATTTATTTACTGGTGGAGCTAAAGTTTCATATGAGGTACCTGAATTACCAAAAATAGGGCTATATGCTGTTGATTTCTTATTTTCAAGTTTAGCAGGTACGGGGATAGGAAATGCAAAAATACAGATGTATGAACCAGATAAGAAAGAAATTATTTGGGAAGGGGTAACGGATTCAATAGGGAAAAGCAACTTATCAGTGCAAGAAGAATCAAAACGATACGAAGCATTGATTGGTTTTGATGAATGGTCAAGTATCTTTGACGATGAGGATAAATACGAAGAAGAAAATGACGATGAATTTGAAATTGGTGAACATGGTTTACAAGCTGAAAAAAAAGATTTAGAACAATAGGTAATTCTATATGTCAAAAGTTTATATAGTTAAATCTGGTGATACTCTTTGGGGAATCTCAAAAAAACATCATATTACAGTAAAAGAGCTTGCGAGAATTAACTCATTATCAGGCAGAATGATTCATAGCTTAAAAGTAGGACAAAAAATTCATTTAAAAGAAGACTCTGGTATTAGCCATAAATTTGAAACCCAATTAAAAATAGTCTTAATGGATCTTTCTTTTAAACCAATATTAAAGGCTACAATTCAACTAGAATTTGATGGAAAAAGGGTAGTAAAAAATACGATTAATGGTATTTTTGATGATATAGGAATAGAAGACCATTCTAAAGGGCTAAAAGTATTCTTCAAAAATATAAATGGCAGCTTTGATTTAATTGCTGACCATAAAATGCTTCCTTTGGGGCGAAAAGTCTTAAAATTAACTTCAAGAAAAATTAAAGTTGAAGGATCACATTATGTAAAAGAAGGCTTACTTAACGAGACTATATCTGAAATTAAAAATAATTTAAAAAGGGTGGGAAAGCCTATAGTCGATGGAGTCTCTTCAACGTTTGAAAGTCTATCGAGTACAAAAAATCCTCATCAGCTCCAAAGAGTACCATCTAAAGAAAGAAATCAATTACCTGAAGAAAGACAGGAGCAGAAACGAACTGATGCTGGTAATAGTACACACATAATTGCTACACAATTTACAGAAGATAATTTTTTACTAAAGCCAGTTAATAATAAATATAGAGCTTATATTGTGAGCGCTGCTAAGCGACATGGTTTTACCGCACATTCATTAGCAGCTGTTATTGATGCTGAAGCGGCAAAAATAAAAAGAACAGGGGAGTGGAATATTAATAGTAAAGCGAATTCTAGTTCTGCTGCAGGGTTAACTCAATTCTTAGATGGCACATGGCTCGCTATGTGCAATGATAGCAGTTCGTTAGTTGGGCAATATGTAAAAAATAATCCAAAATTAACTAAAGAGCAAAAATTAAATTTGAGGTTTAATGCAGAAATGGCAATTGATGCTGCTGCTGCGTATGCTGTTAGTAATTTTAAATCTTCTGGTCTTCCTTATCAGAATTTAACTGAGCCAAGTTCAATGGCAAAATTTGCTTACTTATTACACCATGAGGGAGCTTCAGGAGGAAAAAATTTCGTCTTAAATACTCTAAGCCCCGAGCGGGCTAAGAAACTATTGTTTATTCAATTTGGTAAAAATGGTGCTAAACAGGCTGAAGAATTCTTAAAAAGGTATAAAGGAGATGCAAAAGCGGCTTATGGAGCGTGGCTAAGAAATTATATTGACGGGCATATTGACATTTATAATTATGTTGTTGATATGAGTAAGACCTCTAAAATAAACTTAAGCATGGAAGAAACTATTAAGCTATTAAATGGACAGTCAATACCAGCACCTATTCCTAAAGATCAAAAAGTAACTTCAAAAACTACTAATACTCAACAATCAGTACCAGAGAGTGAAAGCAATAAATCTCAAGTTAAAAACGATGGAAAGACTGTTGGCGGGGATGAGGGATGGCATGATCCTTTACTAAAATGTAAATTAAGAATAGCAGGATTAGCAAATGCTAAAGGAGCTACCTTTGGTAAAGTGAGAAATAATGGAACCAAGAATCATCAGGGTGTTGATTTACAGGCTAATCCCGGCACACAAATATACGCTGTATGTGGTGGAGTAATTGTTGTTGCTCAAGATTCTGGTGGTGCATATGGTAAAGTTATTGTCTTAAAAGTTGACCTCAATGATCTAGCTGAAAAACAAAAAAAATATGCTCAAAGCAAGCTTGCAAAAAAACAATATATCTACTTCTTTTACGCACATTTGTCAGATATTAATGTGAATTTAGAAGATCCTGTAGTAGAGACTGGAGATATAATAGGGAAGACTGGTGCAACAGGCAATGCAAAGGGAATGACAACAATTCCTAATGGCGCTCACCTTCATTTTGAAGCTAGGAGTGCTCCTGTATTAGGAATTGGATTGGATGGGAGGATTGATCCTATACCGTTTATAAATGCAAATTTACCATTTTGATTTTGAGGTTATTATGAAATCTATAAAATTACTAGCAATGATAATTGCTTATAGTGTTTCTTTTAATATTTGCAATGCCAAAGAAAACTCCCTTTGGGACGACTATTTACAAGATGCCACTCAAGTTAACTCACCTGTAGAGTATATAGGAACATATAATAAATATTCTGCCATTAATCCTACTTTGAAGATTATGTTGAGAGATTTTGGTGATATTAATAAGACAAAAAAAAATATTAACTATACGTTAAAAAAATATGGTATCCAAATATTAAATGGTAAAAATATATATAATATTTTAAGGACAGCAGTGCCTTTGGAGTCTAATGTTGACTTATCTTTACTGTATCATGATAAAGCTATTTTAGCTTTTAGAATTAGAGAGTTAAGTACTATTAACTATGTTAGAGTTCCTTTTAAAAGAAATAAAGTCTCTGCTTTTTTATATAATATAAAAGATAATAATTTTACCGAAATACCAGTAATACTCTCTGACAGTGAAGATGGTAATGAGAAAACAGATCTACTCATGGGTGATCAGGTAACATATGATGCTAAGAAAAGACAATATACCTATTTTGCAAATGTTAAAAATTATAAAGATGGAAAAACTTCCCCATTTAAGATTACTCTAAATGTTAATCTAAAATGTATTTCGTCAACTATAGGTTGCGAAACTACAGGTATTTTAGCAGCTGAAAAGCAAATTAAATAATTTAACCTTTAGAGATTATTTAACAGCTAGGCTCTGTATTCATAAATTGCAATAAAGTTAGTAATAATGAAAATTTATCTACTAACTTAATTATACTTGTATAAATTTTAGGATGCTCAAGTAATACAGCTATAGCAAAATATATTTACAAAATAAAAAAAATATTAGGGTGATTAAACAACCTATATTCTCAGATTTTTATTGAGCACGTAGAAAAATCTGAAAAAAATACAGAAAAACAAGTAATATACAAGACTATTCTTATCAAAAATGAAAATTTTAGAAGAATTTCCTGTTCAGGGTGGATAATAGCAAGGTGAAATATCCTAATTTAGAAAATTCTAGATTTATATCGAAGAATAATAATGTGGTATATTCTATAGCTAAGAAATATATATATAAATTAAGAGGTTAAATCAGAATTTTACCTGATAACCTTAAGTAAAAAATAGAAATAGAAAAATAGGTGGTTATTACTCAATTGATAGCATAGAGTCTATAAGGATAAGAAAGGAAAATTATTAAGGAAAAATTTAAAATAAGATTAACTTAAAATTAGATTAGTATACCTTATCAAAATTAGGGTGTATATTTTTAATAGAATAAAAATCTATAAATGATTAATATGAGTCAATAGAAAATTTTAAATAAAATTTTCTATTGGTTTGATAGTACTAATTTGTGAATTATCTAAAGAGAATGCTCAAGATTATTATATAATTTATTCTCAAGCTGAGATACCAAAGGTTATCCTAATTAGTGGCTAAATTTTTAAATAAAAATCTGAATAAGTTCGAATATAATATTTGTATTTGATTTTTAAAGGAATTTAATATGATTTTTTTCAAAAAAGATATATATATTTTATATTTAGTAAGTCTAAGTAGTTTAACATCTTTATGTATAAATGCTTCAGAAAACAAGTGTCAATCTGATAATATAAATCAAAATCTAAACTGTGTTTTAAAAAATAATGAATTTCTAAAAAATGAATTGATTAATAAAGGGAATAATAGAGAAAAAGATGTAAAAAAATGGGAGAAAGAAGTTTCTAATAAGTGTGAAGGTCACTTAAATTATGGTTTAGGTGAAGGTCCTGCTGTAGCTCGTGAATCTTGTTATAATCAAGAATATAAAAGCAGATTAGGTAATTTAAGTCACTCAAAGAAAAATATTGAAAGACCGAAAAATTTGAAAAATAATGATGGTTTTTATATAACACCACTTCCTTATAATTCTAATAATCATATTAACTGTATTTTATTAGAAGAAAAAAATAGTTGTAGTCAAATAAATTTAATTAATAGTACTAATCTTATTAAGGTTTATAATTTTATTAATTCAAGTTATGGTGATTCAGTTATTTTTCCAGAAACAAATAATGGTGTGTTATTAATTGCTTCGCCTTCTATAAGTGAAAATGAAAGCCCAGAAATAAATCTTATGACGGTTAATAAGTTTGGCTTAGTTAAGAGTATTACATTGGATGTTTCTAAAAATATTTTAATTAACCAAAACTATGAAGTTTTTTATAAAGAATCTGGCCAAAATCACAAGCTGAGATTAAATGAAGAGGGTAGATTTGTTAAGTAATTTATTTTATATATAGATAATATTTTAAAAGCTTGAATCTGAAAAGTTGCTGGAATGTTATTTTATAATATCAAAAGAATTTGGGTTTGAAGGTTTAGTTTTAAAAAAAACCTCATGTATAAAGGATCTATTTAAAAATGAAAAACGTATCTGTTAGCTCAACTTTACTAATAATTTTATCAATTTTAGGATATTTAAGTAATACATCTATAGCAAAGAATATAAATAAAATCGATATCAAAAGCTGTTCAATTGATTTTGATGAAGTGGATTTTTGTACCAAAGAAAGATTAAAAGATTATAATAATATATTAAAAAATAAAGTATTAAATTTTAATAAAAATAAGTTTCTAATGAGTTTTAAAGAAAGTATTTGTATTTTACTGTTATCGATTTGGATGTAAAAAAGGTTTTTACATTTCCAGCATCATTAAGCGTGATATCAAATATTAAACCTATAGAGTTTTCATCAGATAAAGATTTATTTTACTTAAAAGTTATACTGGTTTGATAAATAAAATTACCGGTTTTTTCGAAATATTTCTCTAAATGTGCCGAAAGAAATCCAGTGAAAAAATGTGAGCAGTTTGAGAGGTCAAATAATCAGACATATTCTTTATCTGAGTTAAAGAAAATATCTCCTGATCTTGTGAGTATATTTGATAATAATAAAATAGATTCATTGAATGCAGATACTTTTAGGTTTCTACCTGAATTTAAAGGTAGCTTTTATACTATTGCTGAAAAATATATAGATACAGAAAAATAAATCTAGTTTTGAATTCTATCTAATCAAAATAAGACCTGAGCTGGTGGTAGTGAAAATAGGTGATTATTACTCAATTGATAGCTCTGGAGTGATTAGTTATAAAAATGAGAATGAAAAGCTATTAAAGAAAAATTTAAAATAAGAATAGTGTAATATACCCTATCCAAGTTGGGATATATCTTTTAAAATAAAAAATTAATGATAATGGGTTTAAAATAATAAGGAATTTAAAATGAAATTTTTGAAAAAAGTAATGATATTTTCTATTGGTTTAGTAATATCAAGTAGTCCGTCAGTCGCCAAAGAAATCAATGAAATAGAGAAAAATATTAGAGTAATTAAATATCCTATATCATCAAATTTTTATTCAGAATGTAGAGAAAATAAATCTGAAAAAGAATGCAAAAAAATAAGTGATATAGAAGATTATTCTTATAAATCAACGAAAATTTTAAAAGAACTCCCAGTTGAAGGGAGGTTTTTGTCAGATGGTAAAATAAAAGATCTTAATGTAGATAATTTTAGATTTATATCTAAAGGTAATGATATAGTTTACTCTATAGCTGAAAAATATGTAGATACAGATGAAGAGGCTAAATCAGAATTTTATTTGATTAAAATTAAGCCAAAACTAGAAATAGAAAAAATAGGTTATTATTACTCAATTGATAGCTCCGGGATAATTAGTTATAAAGATGAGTATGAAAAATTATTAAAGAAAAATTTAAAATAAAAATATGTGATATACCTCCTCTAAGTTGGGGTGTATCATTTAAAAAATAAAAAATTGATAGTAATTGGTTTAAACTAATAGGAAGTTTGAAGTGAAATTTTTGGAAACAGTAATAATATTTTCTATTGGTTTGTTAGTATCAAATTGTGGATTTTCTAAAGAAAATAATCAAAATTTTGAAAGTGATAAGAAGAACGTTTCTAATGATTTTGTTACAAAAGATAAAGTTTTAAAGTGTAACTTTGACCATAGTTTTATTGATTTTTGTTCAGATAATTATTTAAAGCTTTATAATAATTCATTGAGAAAAAAAGCAAACTTTGCCCAAAATAAAGTTGCTTTAGTAATTGATAAAGAAAGAGATACTGGAAAAGGTGCACCTAGAAAAGTTAAATACTTTGTCGTATTAGATCCAACAACGAAAAGAGTATATCCATTAGGACAATCTGTTGGTTATTTTGTTAATAATAGATTAGAAGAGATCATAAATGAGCCTCCTCGTATTAAATTTAGTCAAAATAATAATCAAATTTGTCTATCAGGTACAACATTTTCGTATCAAGATAATAATATAAATGTTGAGAATGAATGTTATACATTCAATCCAAATGATAAAGATTTTTTTAAAAAAGTACAGAAACAAAAAAATATAAAATATAAAAATAGCAATTTTCCCATTACATTTGAAAAGAAAAAATTTATGTGTAATAGAGTGAAGTGTAAAGAAAATACACTCACAAATGATAGGTTAAAAGAAATATCAAATAATGATAAAAATAGTGAACTTCGATTTCTTGTAAATGAAAGAGGATTTGATACAACCTATATTAATGCTTCTGCTGGTAGTAAGATTTTATATATTTTAAAATATAGTGAGGGTGATAGTGAGCAAGAAAATATATATTTATCCTATTTTTTAGAGGGTCTATTTAAAACTAAGGCATTAGGTGAAGTTAAATCATTTAAAATAGATAGTAGTCAGAATGTATATTTTAATGGTAATAAATTAATCTTAAATTAATCTTAAATTAATTTTTTAATAAAACAGGATATCTTTAGCTGATATCTTGTTTTTAAATATAAAGTTTTTCTTATAATATTATTTTATATAGAATAATTAATTAGTTGTATTGTTAAATATAAAAATATTTAATATATAACTAAAAATATTGCTAAGCTTAACAGTGGTATTATTAGTGGCTTCATTTCTGGCGATGAGCCTGGAGAAGGTGCGATGCATATAGAGATAACCTAATGAAAAATACTTTATTATTAATACTAGTTTTGTTAGTTTCTGGATGTTTCAATACAGCTAATACAGCTAATACAGCTAATACAGCTAATACAGCTAATACAGCTAATACAGCTAATACAGTTTATTATTCATATAAGAAATGCACTTTAAAAAATGTTTGTAGTGAATTTAATTACATAAAATATCAAAATAGTTATGCATTGTTTGCTTATAAGCCTCCTGTAGATGAATTTTATATAAAAATAAAAGATAATAAATATTACATTATCTATAAAAATATATTTTCAGAAGGTGTTGAAATGGGATGGGCACAAATGAAAATAGTTGCAAATAATGAAAATAATCTTATTATAGAAACTAATAATATATTTCAAACTTTAGGAAACTATAATATTATAGGCAATGGTGATAACTCTAATTATGTTCCCTCGAAAAACTATAGAAGAGATATGTATATAATTAATGACTTCTATGATGGCTATTCTTTTAGACAATATCAAAAATTAACTTTCATAAAGAAAAATAAGCAGCTTTTACTTGATTGTAAAAACTATATGCAAGACCTAGATCCGAAGAATAATTATTCAGGTATGTTCTATAGTGTTTGTTCTGATAAGGAAAAAATTTATTTTAAAGAAATTCCAGAATTATAAATAACATGAATATTTTTATAATTATGTAAATTTAGGTGGTATTTTTAATTTCAGGATATAGATTTAATATAATAATAAAGATATATATCATTAATCATGCAAAGGTAGTAAAAGTGATTTATAAAATATTAATAGGTATGTGCTTATTGGCCTAAGTGCTTGTGATACTAAATATTTGAGTGATACTACTCATACTAAACCTATTAAACCGCGAAAAATAGAAGAGAAGTCACAAGAAAGTCTACCTACAGTAGAGAAATTGAAGATTAGTAAGGATATTAAGGAAAAACTAGATAATAAAATTTATTTATTATTAGATCCTGGTGAAGGAGGTATTATAAGTGAAAAACCTCTTAATAAAGATATTGTAATTATTTATAAAGATAATGAAAAAATTAAATATGATGTCGTGGCACCAGTATTGAAAAATGATGATTCTGATTGTGTTTCAAAATTAACTATTGTTACAGATGAGCCTAACTATTTTTATAATATTCATAAAAGAATTAAGGATTTAGTTTGAGGCTATGGCTTTGAATTAAATAAGGATTAGATTCTATATAAAAATAATAAAGTTAGAAGGATTGATATGATAGGGAATGGAATCCCTAACATTATAACTGAATATTTTACAAAAGAAGGTTCATATTTTAATATTTGGGGAGGGCTTAATAATGAAGAAAAGCTATTACATCGTTATACTTGTCTAGATATGGATTTACAAGCATCATGTACTGAAAATAAAGAAATATATAGTAAGGGTTTGTTGGATGTAAGGAATAAGTATAGAGAAAATTAATAATATTTATGATAGATAAAAATTTTACTTAAAAATATAGATACTTTAATACTAAAAGTGCTTATATTAAAATAAATTAATATTATATTTCTACTAGTCGAATTTTAGTGTAAAAAGTATTAATTATAGAAACTTTTAAAGCTATCTATTTTTTATATTTTTAATTCTCATAAAATTTAAAATGAAGAATTTTTTAGACTTTAATTAAAGTAATGTATTGTTTAAAAAATATATATAGAGATTATGCAATAATGATTAGAGTCTTTTTTTTATTTTTAATTAGTTTAATGTATACAGTTACAACTGAGGCAGGTCAGCCTAAGTCAAGTAATACAAAACTTTATTTTTCATATCGAATCTGTAAAAATTCAGGGAAGTGTAAGCATCTTATACCCACAAAAAAAGTGAATAATTATCTTTTTAAAAGAATTGATCCTGCACGTGATGAGTTTTATATAAAAGATAATAATGGTAATTTTACCTTATATTATAAAAATGTTTATAGTGAAGACGTCCAAGTTGGATGGGCAGAAGCCAAAGCAGATAAAAATAATAGTGGTGAGTTGAGTTTAAATATTGATAAAATTAACCTGGCTTTGGGTGGGATTGATTTTATAAAGAATGGATATGCAACTAAACAGGCTGAATCAAAGAATTTTAAGTTAGGAATCTATTATTTAGCTGATAATTATACAGGTGCTCCATATTATCAAAAGCAAAAAATAAAATTTAAGAAAAATGCTGGAGATTTGATTTTAGAATGCAATAGTTATTTAAATAATCCTTCTGTAAAAGATGAATCTCATGGAGTTTTTTATGGAGTATGTTCCGAAGGAGAAAAAGTTTACTTTAAGCAGGTAAACTGATTTAATTGCTCTTTTTTATATAAATGTAAGGCTAATAGTTTTTATATTTTTTAAGTTAAGTTATTAACCAAAATTTCAGAGTTAAGACTTATAGTTTTTAATTTAATTTTATTAAAATATAAGAAAGCTCTAAAACACTCTAGAGCTTTAAAAATATACCCTTCAGTTTTTTTAACTCTCTAATATTGTTTCAAGTAATTCTGCACTAGGCGCAAAGTAATATGCTCCATCAAGTGGAGTGACAAAGTGTAATAAACGGTCATGAATACCATCGCCACTGCTTCCAAACATACGGTTCAACATGAGATCAATAATGTTAAGGTCTTTAGTATACGCAATAAAGAAAAGACCCTGATCGCCTTTCCCATCACCATACGGGAGACTATGGCGAAGAATTTCCATTTCCTTACCATTTTTATCTTCTACCACGGTGCGTGCTATATGTGCATTCTCAGGTTTTACCTCATCATCCAGTTCAATAGACTCAAGTTTGGTACGGCCCATGATCTGCTCTTGAGTATCTACTTTTAAACGTTTCCATTTTTCCAGGTCATGTGCATAACGCTGGGCGAAAATAAACGATCCATCTGCAAAGACACCACTGTCTTCAGGCAGAAGCGCAACCTCTGCACGGTTATCGTTAAATTGTGGGTTTTCAGTACCGTCAATAAAGCCGGTAATATCACGCCCATCAAAGTAGCGAAAACATACCCGCTCATCCAGCACCTCAACCTTATCTTTGATTCCCTCAAAAAATGCCTGGCTCAAGGCAAAACAGATGTCAGCACGTGCGCTGGCAATATGAATGAATACATCGGCAGGTACTACCGGCATCTGAAAAGTACCCTGCTGAGGAGCAAGCTGTTTAAAGCCAGCAGGCATTTCTTTATAAAGCTGGAGCCATATTTCTGGACCGAAAGCAACGGCCGCTTTAATCTGTGCAGCAGGGTGCTGGGTAATCAAGCGGTCTCGTGTACTATGCAGTAGCGCGATGTGCTTTTTAAGCTCAGCCACTGACAAATCTTTTAAACGTAAACTGATAAAACGTGCATGGTCAGAAGGTAAGGGAAGGATTACCGATTGAGCAGTCATTAAAAACCCCACAAAATTTTATACAGGCTTTAAGCCTTATGAAATACTTGTTCTGATCTTCTGTACAGTAAAAATCAGGATAAATAAAATTGCCATAGTAAGTACAATACTTAAGCCGGTCGAAATGTCTAGACCAGCACTTGACCATAGTCCTACCGTTATTCCAATCTGTGCCATCACAAATGCCCAGATCACCATCTGTCTGGGTGAATGTGCAAGCAGACGTGCCGTCAGCGCAGGTATGACCAGTAATGCTCCCATTAGTAAAGAACCTACGGCACGCAATGCCAGAACTGTAAACAGCGCCAGCAGTAACATGAAAATCAGGCGCTGCCATTGGTTATGGATGCCTTCGCTGGCTGCAATATCCGGATCAATTGCAGTACGGATCTGGGCTTGCCATGATTTATAAAGCACGGCGAGTCCCAGCAGAATAACCGCAGCAAATGTAGGTAAGTCATTCCAGCTGATTGTGAGCAGGTCACCGAACAGATAACTGAGCAGTTCAGGCCTTAAACTGGGCAAGTGCTGGATAAACAACAGGCCAGAACAGAGCAGGGTCGCTGAACACAGTGCCAGTAAAGCATCACTCGGCAAGCGCGGATCATGCAATACCCATAACACTGCCACCAGTAATAAGGCCAGTAAAGTAACACCCATCCATAATGGCAAGCTAAGTGCACCTGCAACGGCAACGCCAAGCAAAGTGCCATGCGCCATGGTGTCGGCAAAAAATGACATCCGTCGCCACAGCATCAGACAGCCAAGTGGAGCGGTCAGAAAGACCAGCAGGGTACCCATAATCCAGGCAGGAAGCAGAAGTTGTAGCCATTCCATCATTACTTAAACTTCCGGTTCAGGGTGGATATGTGGGCGGGCATCATGCTGACAGGGTTCAGCATGGTCGCCATGCGCACAGTGGTCATGATGATGCTGATAAAATACACGTTGGGTTCCAAAGATTGCCTGATATTCAGGATGTTGCTGAACATTCTCTGGCAGGCCACTACAACAGATATGCTTGTTGAGGCAAACCACACGATGCGTGCCTTGCATGACCCACTGCAAGTCATGAGAAACCATTAATACGGCACAGCCATGACGTTCCGGCAGGCTCCGTACATAGGCATACAGTTCGGCTTCAGACTGAATGTCAAGCCCTTGCATGGGTTCATCCAGAACCAGGATATCTGGCTGGCGCAGTAATGCACGTGCCAGTAATACCCGTTGCCGTTCACCTCCGGAAAGTTGTTGCACTTTAGATAACTCTAACTTGCTGATACCCGTATCTCGGATGATTTCTGATTTGATCTGCTGGGAGCAGTTTTCTAAAGCCAGCAGGTCTTTGACGCGCAATGGCAAGCTATGTGATGGGTTAAATTTTTGTGGCACATACGACATCTTTAGCGTTTTAGCCGTGTGGACATGACCAGTACTCGGCTGCATAATGCCCAGCAATATCTTAATCAGGGTAGACTTGCCAGCACCGTTTGGACCGATCAGGGTCACAATCTCCCGCTCATGGAGCGTAAAATTAACCTGCTTAAGAATATCCAGCTCATCAAGCCTTACACTGATATCTTCAAGAGAGACCAGGGGCAGGGGAGAGCTTAGGCCGTGGTGTTGCACTGCTGACATAATCCTGAAATCTCGATAATACTGTGATGCGCATTGAAATGATCAGAAGCTGCCAGTTGTTCCAGCTGCTGCATCAAGCCTTGTGCCGATGCCTCTTTAACAATGTGACAGCGCGTACAGATCAGAAAAGCTGCCTGATGGCCTTCTCTTGGATGACAACAGGGAATATAGGCATTAATTGAAGTCAAACGGTGAATAAGGCCTTTTTCCAGCAGAAACTCTAGCGTACGGTAAACAGTAGGTGGAGCAGCCGGCCGGTCAGTATTACTTTTCATTTTAGCCAGCAGGTCATAGGCCCCCATCGGGCTGGAAGCTTTCAGAATCAGCTCCAGCACCTGTTTACGTAAAGGAGTAAGACGTGCACCCGAGGCAATACATAAGCTTTCTGCTTCAGCAAGACGTGCTTCAACGTTATGATGGTCATGTACGCCGTGCAATGTGTCATGATGTCCATGTGAACATGAGCTCATGCTAAAACCTCGAAAATAATTTATTAAATATTAACATGAAGCCTAAGCATGTTTCGAACAGGCATAGGTATTTTTGTAGAATTGTTATATTATAACATTAAAGGGTCTTGGTTTCTTCTTTATGTTACGTTTTATTCTTGTTGCTCTGGCACTATGCAGTTGTACCTTAAGCTGGTCAAATGACCTGGTTGTATCTACACAACCTATTTACCTGATCAGTAAAGCAGTTACCCAAGGAATCGAGCAACCCAAGCTACTATTAGCCAATCAGAGCGGGCATGATATTACTCTAAAGCCGGCTCACCGTAAGATCATTCAGGATGCTTCTCTGGTGATCTGGCTTGGGAAAGCTCATGAAGCTCCTTTAGACAAGGTATTGAGCAGCCAGCCTAAAGCAATTTCTATCCTGGATTCAGGACTGGTGAAGCTGCTGCCACTTCGAAATACACGTGGTAAAGCATTACCAAATACTGTCGATACCCATATCTGGCTTGATCCGAATAATGCGGTACGTATCGGCTTTTTTATAGCGGCCTTACGTTCACAGCAGTATCCGGCACATCGGCAGGCTTACTGGAATAATGCACGGGCATTTGCAGCACGTATGCTCAAAGTGACGCAACAATATAACCAGACTGGTCAGTCACGCCCATACTGGTCTTATCATGATGCTTACCAATATTTGGAAAGACCGCTTAATCTGCGCTTTGCTGGTGCCTTAACTGATGATCCACATATTGCTCCAACTATGAGTCAGATTCGTTACCTGAACCAGCAGCGGCCAAGTCAAAAAATGTGTTTGCTGGCAGAAGGCCATGCCAGCCAGGCCCAGTATCGTAGCCTGAATCCGATCATATTTCAGAAGGTCGACGAAAGTATGAGTAATGAGCAGGATTTTATTGTAGCGTGGAAAGACCTGGCTGATCAGGCCCATCGCTGTGTAGTAAATGCACGATAAACAGATAAAAAATGAACACCCTGAAAATCTCTCAAGAACCGGCTGAGGATTGAAAAAAACCATAGTTCAATCGGGAAAAGATTGCATGTTCAGGGGTGTAACTCTATAATGCCTGCGATTAAAAACGATCATCAGCTAAACTTGTCAAGCATTTATGCTGTAAGTGGGTAAAAATGAGCCGAACTAGTCGCTTGATTGACCGACGGTTAGCGAAAGCTTTGGTCTACCTGCAAGCATTTATGATACCTGTGTCTGCTTTGATAGCATGGCTTGTAAGTGATACAACCGCAGCATTAAGTGCCGCACTTGGTGCATTGGTGTGCTGGCTTGCAAGCAGTTATTTCTCATGGCAGTCATTTAGAACTGCCGGGGCAAGAGCTTCAAAGCAGGTTCTATTGAATATGTACCGGGGCATGCTCGGCAAGTTTGCAATCATGATTGTTGGCTTTATTTTAATTTTAAGCAATGTACAACCACTGTCACCGGTGGCATTGTTTTGTGGATTTATACTCGTTCAGAGCATGTCTTGGGTTGCCCCGTTTTGGGTATCTCGACTACAAAAACGAGTTTAAGCGCAGCAGAAATTGAAAAGTTTTTTTGGAGATGTGTGAGATATCAGGCAGCACGCGATATTCACCAGCTCTATTTATTATTTGACATTGACCAGGTGTGATTTATGGCTGCTGAAGAACATGCCCTTACTTCGACAGAGTATATTAAGCATCACTTGACCAATATGACCTATGGCAAAATGCCGGACGGTACTTGGAAATTGGCCGAGACTGCTGAAGAAGCTCAACAGATGGGGTTCACTGCAATTCACTTGGATTCAATGGGTTGGTCAATTGGCCTTGGTGTGATTTTCTGTTTGTTATTCTGGCTGGTTGCTAAAGCAGCCAATTCTGGTGTTCCTACCAAATTCCAGTCTGCAATCGAAATGATCATTGAGTTCGTTGACTCAAGTGTTCGTGATACTTTCCATGGCAAATCTCGCTTGATTGCGCCATTGGCACTGACCATCTTCGTGTGGATTTTCCTCATGAACTTGATGGACCTGATTCCTGTTGACTGGGTTCCTTACCTGGCTCAGCAGATTGGTGCAAGTGTATTTGGTATGGATCCTCACCACGTTTACTTCAAGATCGTTCCATCTACTGACCCGAACATCACCTTAGGTATGTCCCTGTCAGTATTTGTCCTGATCTTGTTTTACAGCATCCGTGAAAAGGGTGTTGGTGGCTTTGTTGGCGAGTTGGCACTTAACCCATTCAACCCAAGTAACCCAGTTGCAAAAGCGTTACTTATTCCGGTGAACTTAATTCTGGAACTGGTAACTTTCCTTGCACGTCCAATTTCATTGGCACTTCGACTGTTCGGTAACATGTATGCGGGTGAGTTGATCTTCATCTTGATCGCGCTTTTACCGTTCTGGATCCAATGGGCGTTATCTGTGCCTTGGGCTATCTTCCACATTCTTGTTATTACGTTGCAGGCGTTCATTTTCATGATGCTGACCATCGTATACTTGAGCATGGCAAGCGAAAAACATTAATGGTATTGCCTGACTGTTATCAGACGGTTAGGCACAATTTTTTAATTTAATTTGGTATAAAACCTAACCTCTGAGGAATTTTTCATGGAACTCACTTTAGGTCTAGTTGCAATTGCATCTGCTATCTTGATCGCTTTCGGTGCTTTAGGTACTGCGATTGGTTTTGGTCTTCTGGGCGGTCGCTTCCTTGAAGCTGTTGCACGTCAACCAGAATTGGCTCCACAACTTCAAACTCGTATGTTCCTAATCGCGGGTCTTCTTGATGCTGTGCCTATGATCGGCGTTGGTATTGGTTTGTTCTTCATCTTCGCAAATCCATTTGTAGGTTAATCAGCTTAATTCCCAAAACTCCACTATTTGAGGAATTGCTAAATGAATATCAACCTCACATTGATTGGCCAAGCGATTGCATTTGCGGTTTTTGTCGCATTCTGCATGAAGTTTGTCTGGCCACCACTAATCAATGCGATTAGTGAGCGTCAGCGTCGTATCGCTGATGGCTTAAATGCTGCTGAAAAAGCGAAAGCTGATCTTGCCGATGCACAGGCGCAAGTAAAGCAAGAGCTCGATGTAGCTAAAGCACAAGCGGCTCAATTGATCGAACAAGCGAACCGTCGTGCAGCACAGCTGATCGAAGAAGCGCGTACTCAAGCTGCGGCTGAAGGTGAGCGTATTCGTCAACAGGCAAAAGAAGCTGTTGATCAGGAGATCAATTCTGCTCGCGAAGAATTACGTCAACAAGTTGCTGCCTTGGCAGTATCTGGTGCAGAAAAAATCCTGAACCAGCAAGTTGATGCGCAAGCTCACAATGCCATGCTGACCCAGCTGGCTGCTAAACTTTAAGCGAGGCGATTATGGCTGAACTCTTGACGTTGGCACGCCCGTACGCCAAAGCAGCATTTGCTTACGCTTCTGAGCAAGGTGCAACTGACAATTGGTCGAATGCGTTACAAGTGCTCAGTGCTGCGGTGCAAGACGAAGCATTTTCCGCTTATTTAAATCGTCCTGAGCTTACACCTGTACAACAGGTGGAACTTTTTGCAAAGGTTTTAGGTGAACAACAAAGTCAGGCAGTGTCAAACTTTCTGATTTTGCTGGCAGACAATGACCGTTTGGCATTGCTTCCTGAAATTGCTGCAGAGTATGAAGAGCTTAAGTCACAGAATAACAATACAGTCGATGTCGTTATCGAATCGGCTTTTCCCTTGAATGCAGAACAGGAACAGCTGCTGGCAGATGCGTTACAAAAACGTTTTAATGCCGCTGTAAATGTTAGCGTTGAAGTGAATCCGGCGTTAATCGCGGGTGTTGTAATTCGTGCGGGCGATCAAGTGATAGATGATTCTGCGCTGAACAAGCTTGAAAAAATGCGGACTCGTCTTCTTGCATAACGCAAAACAGAAGACTGAACTTATAAAAGATTGAGGTATAGCGCAATGCAACAACTGAATCCATCCGAGATCAGTGCGCTCATTAAACAGCGTATCGGCGATCTGGACACCAGCGCGACCGCTAAAAACGAAGGTACCATTGTT
>Ga0308162_1000067_pt1 | contig 145276 bp, 138 predicted proteins | sample PhySR2_FD_201370 | JGI IMG/M metagenome (GOLD analysis project Ga0308162, IMG submission 201370) | Phyllosphere microbial communities from UC Gill Tract Community Farm, Albany, California, United States - DLSLS.R2 | ecosystem: Host-associated > Plants > Phyllosphere > Unclassified | place... | reverse complement strand
TGACATCATCGGGGAGCATCGATAATATGCGCCCCGTTCACACGATTCCTCTGTAGTTCAGTCGGTAGAACGGCGGACTGTTAATCCGTATGTCACTGGTTCGAGTCCAGTCAGAGGAGCCAAATTTAAAAAGCCTGCTTTTATAGCAGGCTTTTTGCTTTTCTGCGTCCTGAAAAGGTCCGATGCGACGGGCTTACAGCCGGGTCAGGCGAAACCGCCGCCCGGCATCCATTGACATTTCTAGTGGTTAACCCCAACCGGCTTCGTCGCCTCAAGCAACCATTGCCGCGCGTCGCTGTCGACCAACGGTAACAGGGCCTCACGCACCTGCTGATGATACTCATCCAGCCACTGTTTTTCCTCTTCGTTCAACAGCTGTAACTCGACCTGGCTCAGGTCGATCGGGATCAGCGTCAGTGAGGAAAACGTGCAGAATCCCGGACGGCTTTCGACAATCTCCACCTGGTTTTCAATGCGGATCCCATGGCTGTCCGCCAGATAATATCCAGGCTCGATAGTCATGATGGTGCCGGCCACCAGGGGCCACGGGTTAACCTTTTTGGCGAGACGATGCGGGTTCTCATGGATAAGCAACTGATGTCCTACGCCATGCCCTGTCCCGTGATCGTAATCCAGCCCCATTTCCCACAGCGGACGACGCGCGAAGGCATCAAGCTGATGGCCCTGGCTGCCGGAGGGGAACGGTAAGGTTATCAACGACAGAAACCCTCTCAGTACGGCGGTGTAGTGCAACTTCTGCTGTGGCGGCACGCTACCCCATGCCAGCGTACGCGTGGCGTCAGTGGTGCCGTTATGGTACTGACCGCCGGAATCATTAAGGTAAAAATGATGATGACCGATGGGCTTATTGCTGGCTTCGCTTGAGTGATAGTGGCACATCGCCGCATTACTGGAGGAGGCGGAGATGGTGGCAAAACTTTGCTCAATAAATCCAGGCTGCTGTTTACGGAACGCAAGCTGCTGCGCCTGCGCTTCCAGCTCCGTCAGCGGTTTTCCCGCCGCCTCACGCAGGGGGACTTCACGGCTTAGCCAGGCCAGGAAATTCACCCAGGCAGCACCGTCCTGGTGATGACACTCGCGATACCCGGCAAGTTCGACCGGGTTTTTAGTGGCTTTCATCAGAGTGATGGGATCGGTTCGCCAGACTATTTCGCCCTCTGGCTCAATGGCAAAGCGCAGGGCGACCGGTGCGGAATCGGCATCAACCATCACCCGCTTACCTTGTGACAGGCGCTGGCAGCGTTCGATAAAGGTATCCTGCGGCGCAATCCTGAATGCGCTTCTCACGCTCTCGGGTAGCTCGCTGAGCTTATTGTCGTTAACAAACCACTCCACGCTACCGTCACGGTCAAGAAGGGCAAAGGAGAGGGGAACAGGACTGGATGGAATGTCAGTGCCACGCACGTTCAACAGCCAGGCGATGTTATCCGGCAGAGTCACGGCCAGATAATCGGCATCGTGTGCGGCCAGCACGGCGGCAACGCGCTGGCGTTTGGCGAGGCTGCTTTCGCCACTGACCTCCACCGGCATTTCTCGAATACGTCCCGCCGGCGCGGCAGGGCGATCGTGCCATAAGGTATCAAACGGCGACTGACTGAGCGGAACCAGTTCACAGGGTGTTGCAGACAGTTGCCCGAACTCCGTATGGGTCATCAGCAGTGCTTCAAACCCAATACGCATGCCGGCCCCGGCGTTGGCTGTGAGCCATTCGGCCAGCGGTTCATTGTGCAGATGGTGGATTTCAATTTCATCCATATTGACCTGAAGGCGAGCCTGAACCTGATAGCGGCCATCGACAAACAGCAGGGCTGTGTTTTTCAGTATCAGCGCCAGACCTGCGGAGCCATCAAAGCCCGTCAGCCAGGCCAGCTTTTCATCGTACGGCGCGCAATACTCACTCTGCCAGGCATCCGCGCGCGGCACGATCATGCCATCAAGATTGTTTTCCTGTAGCCACCGGCGCAGGGCCGATAAGCGTGATGGGGTGTGCATGGTTATTCCTTGTTCTGGTTAGCGGAATGGCGGCTCGTTGAAGGTACGTAATTTACGGGAATGCAGCCTGTCACCTTCCGCACGCAGCAAATCAATGGCGCGAATGCCGATTTGCAGATGTTCGGAGATTGCCCCTTCATAGAAACGGTTGGCCTGACCCGGAAGCTTAATTTCGCCGTGCAGCGGTTTGTCGGAAACGCACAGCAGCGTGCCGTAAGGGACGCGGAAGCGATATCCCTGTGCGGCGATGGTGGCGCTTTCCATATCAATCGCGACGGCACGGCTGAGGTTGAAACGCAGCGCGGAGGCGGAGTAGCGCAGTTCCCAGTTGCGGTCATCCGTCGTCACTACCGTACCGGTACGCAGACGCTGTTTAACCTCTTCACCCGGCATACCGCTCACCTCTTTGGTGGCGTCATACAGCGCACGCTGCACTTCGGCGATGCTCGGGATAGGAATATCCGGTGGAAGCACAGCGTCAAGCACATGATCATCACGCAGATAGGCGTGGGCCAGCACGTAGTCGCCAATCAGCTGGCTTTCACGCAGGCCGCCGCAGTGTCCAATCATCAGCCACACGTCCGGACGCAATACCGCCAGATGGTCGCAGATGGTTTTGGCATTTGACGGACCAACCCCGATGTTAATTAAGGTGATCCCCTGGCCGTCAGCGGTGATCAGGTGCCAGGCAGGCATCTGGTGTTTTTTCCACGCCAGGTCGGAGATGGCCTGCTCGGGTGCCTCGGTTTCCGCGGTGATCCAGATCCCGCCGGCGCAGGACAGCGCGATGTAAGGGCTATCCGGGTCGAGGATCTGGCTACAGCCCCAACGGACAAACTCGTCGACATAGCGGGTGTAGTTGGTAAACAGTACAAAGGGCTGGAAATGGTCGACGGGCGTCCCGGTGTAGTGACGCAGGCGCGCCAGAGAGAAATCCACGCGGCGGGCATCAAAGTGCGACAGCGGTGAAAATTCTGCCGGGTGGTAGATACCATCCGCCGTCTCATCGCCAATCTGCGACAGCTCGGTGGTCGGGAAATGGCGCGTCAGCCCCGCGCTCATGGAGCGGTCAAGGGTTAATGCCGAACCGTCAATCACATACGGATACGGGATCTCATGCTGTGAAGGTTCAACGGCAATGTGCGCGCCGTAATCCTGATACAACAGCGTGAGTTGCTCTTCAAGATAAGGGCGGAACAGTGCAGGGCGGGTGACGGTGGTGCTGTAGCAGCCGGAGTGGGTAAAGCGTGCGTAGGCGCGCGTTTTCGGCGTGTTAGTCGCGCTGCCGTCCCAGGTGACGGAAAGCGATGGATAAACAAAAAGGCCCTTACTTCTGGCCTTTTCGTCGGGGAGTTTCCCTGTTTCGATATACTCACTGATGGCGCTGCGCAGCGCGTTGACGGACTGTTCATACAGTGCATCGAGTTTTTCCAGTGCCTGAGCCGGGGTCAGGCTGGAGCCCTTATTATTCATCTCTGTCTCCTTGTTCCACAGGTGTGCGACTCTACCCGATAGTATGTCACACGCCTGTGAAACAAAAGTGAGATCAGGTGTGGCTCGTCTCTTTCATCAATAACGCCGTCGCCGCTGACAGCAGGCAACCGGCCAGCAGATAAAGTGCCACACTGTGCCAGTTGCCGCCGGAGAAGGTCACCAGCGCGGCGGCAATAAATGGCGTAAACCCGCCCCCTACCACGCTTGCCACCTGATAGCCTACGCCCGCGCCGCTGTAGCGATAGCTCGCCCCGAACAGTTCGGTAAACATGGGCTGCTGCACGCAGACCACCATATCGTGGGCGATGTTAGCGAGCATGATGGCAAAGAAGACAATCCAGAAGATCGACTGTGCCTCCAGCGCCATGAAGAACGGCCAGGCGCTGAGGGTGCCAATCAGCGCCCCGGTGATATAGACGCGACGGCGACCAAACCTGTCCGCCAGCCAGGCGAAGCAGGGGATAGTCAGGCAGCTGATCCCGCCGACCAGCAGGCCAATGTTCAGGAACAGCTCGCGGGGCAGACCGAGATTTTGCGTTGAATAATTGAGGGCAAACGCGGTCACGATATACATCGTCAGCAGTTCGCACAGGCGCAGGGCAATAATTTTCAGAAAAGCGCCAGGATGCCGGACAAGCGCTTCCATCACCGGCAGCCGTTTTCTGGCAACGGGCGGTTCTTGCCGCTGTTGTTCGAACTCAGCAGATTCTTCCATGCCGTTGCGGATCCACAGGGCAGCGACAACCAGCACGATGCTGAAGATAAACGGAATGCGCCAGCCCCAGCTCAGGAATTGTTCATCGGTGGTGAAGTGGCTCATCAGCGACACCAGCCCGGTGGAGAGCAGCAGACCTACGCCATAGCCCACCTGCACGCCGCTGCTGTAAAACGCTTTCTTGTTCTTTGGGGCACTCTCAACGGATAACAGCGCCGCGCCACCCCATTCGCCGCCTACCGCGAAGCCCTGAATGGCGCGCAGCGTAACCAGCAGCACCGGCGCCCACCAGCCAATGGTGGAAAATGAAGGGAGAACGCCAATCAGCGCGGTGGCGATGCCCATCATCCAGACGGTGAGCATCAGCATGCGTTTGCGACCGAGACGGTCACCGAAGTGGCCGAAGATCACCCCGCCCAGTGGACGAAACAGGAAGCCGACGCCAAAGGTGGCAAACGCGGCGAGCGTACCCATTGCCGGGCTGATCTGGGGGAAGAATTCGCGGTTAAACACCAGCGCGGCAGTAATGCCGTAAAGCAGAAAATCATACCAGTCGACGACGGCACCCGCGAAGCTGCCGAGGGCTGCGCGGCGGGCACGATTGAGCGAAGGTGTCTCCTCGTTGGGATGTGTGGAGGTGAGAGTGGAGTCCATAGTTGTCCTGTCTGCACGTATTTCTAATTATTGGTATAAGAAAAGGTCACTCACATAGCCACCGTCATATAAACGGAACGTATGAGACTACCGCGCCAGAGCGCGTGTGCAAACTGATTTTATTTCCTGATGGGTAATGCAAAGCGGCTACGCTATGCTTAGCAAATCAAGGTGCGACTGAGGAAGGGAATATGTGTCGTATAAATGTGTTGAGTTGTCTTGCTGCATTACTTATTAGCCAGAGCGTTCAGGCGGTAAGTTATCCTTTACCGCCGACAGGCAGTCGGCTGGTGGGCACTTCGCAAACCATTACCGTGCCGGATCACAATACGCTACCGCTCGAAGCGTTTGCCGCGCAATACGGGCAGGGTCTGAGCAATATGCTGGAAGCGAACCCGGGCGTGGATCCTTTTTTGCCTAAATCTGGTACGCAACTGGTGATACCCCAGCAGCTGATTTTGCCTGACACCGTCCGCGAGGGAATTATCGTTAATGCGGCAGAAATGCGCCTCTACTATTACCCACCAGGCAGCAATACCGTTGAAGTGTTACCCATCGGCATTGGTCAGGCCGGGCGCGAAACCCCGCGAAACTGGGTCACGGCGGTAGAACGTAAGCAGGAAGGCCCCACCTGGTCTCCTACGCCGAATACGCGCCGCGCTTATGCGGCAGAGGGGAAAACGCTGCCTGCATTCGTGCCCGCCGGGCCCGATAACCCAATGGGACTGTATGCGATTTATATTGGCAGGCTGTATGCCATTCACGGGACAAACTCCAATTTTGGCATCGGACTGCGGGTGAGCCAGGGTTGTATTCGTCTGCGCAATAACGACATTAAATATCTTTTCGATAACGTCCCGGTAGGCACCCGTGTGCAGCTTATCGATCAGCCCGTTAAAGTGACGACAGAGCCGGACGGCAGCCGCTGGGTAGAGGTGCATGAGCCGTTATCACGGAACCGGGCGGAATTTGAATCGACCCGGAAAGTGCCTTTGCCGCTATCTGCCTCGCTGCGAACCGAGCTTGTCAACGAGGGGGCGGGCGCGGAACTGGAACGTCGGTCAGGGATGCCGGTTAAGCTCAGCAACTGAGGGTAATTTTACCTGCCGCAGAAAAGCAAAAAGCCTGCTCTAAAAGCAGGCTTTTCAAATTTGGCTCCTCTGACTGGACTCGAACCAGTGACATACGGATTAACAGTCCGCCGTTCTACCGACTGAACTACAGAGGAATCGTGTGAACGGGGCGCATATTATCGACGTCAGCCGGCCTTGTCAAAGGGTGGATCAACGCCTTTTGATCGTTTGCTGACAAAATCAGCAAAATGGCGTTTTTGACGCCGGAATGCACCGTAATGGTGCGCACATACCCCTAATGGGGCAGATCATAAACTGCTGTTTCAGTAATAAAACCGCTGCTTATGATTAGCTTTCCTTATTTTCAGCCGCTTAGCGACAAATCAGACCTCTTCGTAAAACTGGCATTCATATTGCAAAACCCTATCAACAATGAAAAGCCAGTACCGGCACAGCATTTCGAACAGGGGGCAAAATGAACTTAAGACGACTGAAATACTTCGTAAAAATCGTCGATATCGGCAGCCTGACTCAAGCGGCGGAAGTGCTGCATATCGCGCAGCCTGCGCTGAGCCAGCAGGTGGCTACTCTGGAAGGCGAGATGGATCAGCAGCTGTTGATCCGCACCAAACGTGGCGTGACGCCAACGGAAGCAGGCAAAATCCTGTATACCCATGCGCGCACCATCCTTCGCCAGTGCGAACAGGCGCAGCTGGCGGTGAATAACGTGGGCCAGACGCTGAGCGGCCACGTATCCATTGGGCTGGCTCCGGGAACGGCCGCGTCCTCTATTACCATGCCGCTGCTGCAGGCCGTCCGCGCAGAGCTGCCAGAAGTGCTGGTTTACCTGCATGAGAACAGCGGTTCTGTGCTGAATGACAAACTTCTTAGCGGCCAGCTGGATATGGCGGTGCTGTACGACCGCTCACCGGTGGCCGGGATCACCAGCCAGCCGCTGCTGAAAGAAGATCTCTACCTTGTGGGCACCCGCGACTGTCCGGGGCAGAGCGTCGATCTGACGGCCGTAGCAGAAATGAATCTTTTCCTGCCACGTGACTACAGCGCGGTGCGCGTGCGTGTGGATGAAGCGTTCTCCCTGCGCCGCCTGACGGCAAAAATTATCGGTGAAATTGATTCCATCTCCACGCTAACCGCCGCTATAGCCAGCGGTATGGGTGTGACCGTCCTGCCTGAATCCGCAGCACGTTCGCTGTGCAGCGCGGCAAACGGCTGGATGGCGCGCATCACCACGCCTTCGATGAGCTTACCGCTGTCGCTGAATATGTCCGCGCGCGGATCGCTGTCACCTCAGGCGCAGGCGGTAAAAGAGATTCTGATGTCGCTGGTCAGCAAACCGTCTCTGGAGAACCGTGAGCTGCAGCTGGTGAGTTGATATTCCATAAAAGCATAAGATGCTGGTTTTTATTATTTGTTCTGCAGGTCGGCTGACTCTAACAATAGCGTTATGTCAGATGCGCCGGAGTGAATCGTGAATTTCCAGCAACTTAAAATTATCCGTGAGGCGGCCAGGCGGGACTACAACCTGACCGAGGTCGCCAATATGCTTTATACCTCTCAGTCCGGCGTCAGTCGCCATATCCGCGAGCTGGAAGAAGAACTGGGGATAGAGATTTTTATCCGTCGCGGCAAGCGTCTGCTTGGCATGACGGAGCCGGGCAAAGCCTTGCTGACCATCGCGGAGCGGATCCTCAACGAGGCCAGCAATGTGCGTCGCCTGGCGGATCTCTTTACCAATGACGCCTCGGGCGTCCTCACTATCGCCACCACCCACACCCAGGCGCGTTACAGCCTGCCGCCGGTGATTAAAGCCTTCCGTGAACTTTTCCCTGACGTCCGTCTGGAGCTTATCCAGGGCACACCGCAGGAAATTGAAGTGCTGTTGCAAAACGGTGGGGCAGATATCGGCATTGCCAGTGAACGCCTGAGCAACGATCCGCTGCTGGTGGCTTTCCCGTGGTTTCGCTGGTACCACAGTCTGTTACTTCCCGTCGACCATCCGCTGAATCAGGTCACTCCCCTGACGCTGGAAGATATCGCGAAATGGCCACTGATTACCTACCGGCAGGGTATTACCGGACGCTCGCGCATTGATGAAGCCTTTAACCGCAAAGGCTTAACGCCGGATGTGGTGCTGAGTGCACAGGACTCTGATGTAATCAAAACCTACGTCGAGCTGGGGCTGGGCATTGGTCTGGTGGCGGAACAGTCCGGTGGTGAACGCGAGACGGAGAGCCTGGTACGACTGGATACGCGTCATCTCTTTGATGCCAATACCGTATGGCTCGGCCTGAAGCGTGGACAACTGCAGCGCAACTATGTGTGGCGCTTTATCGAGCTGTGCAACGCCGGGCTGTCCGTGGATGAGATTAAACGTCAGGTGATGGAGCCAGAAGAAGTGGCGATTGATTATCAGATTTAAGCCCCTTATAGCACCCGTCCCCGTCGACAAGAAGCACAAGCCTGCAATTAAAGCAGGCTTTTTTATTGAAACCGTTTAATTTCCTGACCGCTGGTTCTCAAGAATACCCTGATGAATAACGATACCCTGTGACGTCATAAGATTGGTTTATATTGAAATGTTTCTCATATTTTCCATTGAGTTACATATAAGAATAAATAAAGAAATATGATTCTTTTAGATGAGGATAATATTCGCGTGCGGCAAAAAAAGGGCTGAAAAGCCCCATAACACGCCGAGCGAAGCGTTAACTAAAAGGGTATTTTTTAAATGCCGCCTGGTTTTCGAAAACGTCGGCTACCGCTTGAATCTTTTTAAAATCCCCGGCGTTAACGACGTGAGGGATCATTGACTGAATAAATGTCCAGATAACCGTACTGGTAACAGCAACCTGATCGGCCACCGCGTTTTCCGGGCGTGCTTCCAGCAGCGCGTTCCATTCCCGACAGGCAGCCAGCAGCTGGACGGTAATACGTTCTATCCACGGATTATGTTGTTTCTCCGCCGGGCGCAGATTGTGTTCGTACACATTTTGCACAGCTTTCTCCGCGGCGGCGAGGATAAAGCCCAGCGTCTGGAGATCGTTCGCCAGTGCATCCGGCGTCACGGGCAGGAGTCTCCGTTCAGGCGCGGCCTGAGCCTCAAAATAATTCAGTATGAGAGACGAGTCCATCAGACGTGTTCCATTCTCCAGAACCAGCGTTGGCGCTTTTACCGCAGGGTTAATCCGGGAAAATTCCTCAAACGTGCTGAATACGGACAACGGCTGGCTTTCAAACGCAACGCCATAAAGTTCCAGGGAGACCGCCACGCGGCGTACATAAGGAGAATCCATCATGCCAATCAGCTTTATCATGATTCCCGTTTTCCTGTCTGTGTGAAAAAACGCTTCATTGAAGATGATAAACAGACATTACAATAAATTCGTTATGGCGAATATCATCAGTATCTTACGGCCTAAGTTAGTATTACTGACAGATTGGCCGGTTAGCGTTTATCAGATTCAGTGTATGAGGGCGTGGTTTCATGTCGGATTTTCCACCTATCGCAAGTTTGCGTAGTTTTGAAGCTGTGGCTCGCCTTGGCAGCGTAACGCTTGCGGCGAAAGAGCTTCACGTTACCCATTCCGCCATCAGCCAGCAGATTAAAGTGCTGGAGGAAATGGTGGGGGTGAAGCTGTTTATCCGTTATGGGCGAGGGGTGCAGATCAACGAAGAGGGGCGTCTCTACGCGTTACAGGTGCGCGAAGCGCTGAATCATATCGCAGATGCCACCCGGTTAGTGCAGGTGAAACCGAGAATACTGGAACTGACGCTGGCGATGGTGCCGTCTTTTGGTTGTCACTGGTTGTTGCCGCGTCTGGAGCGGTTTCGGGAAAAATATCCACACATCATGCTGCGGATCCAGGCCAGTCTGACGATCACCCGCATGCAGCAGGAAGGGATAGATGTGGCGATACGCATGGGGAAAGGTAATTGGGAAGGAAGCGACTGCCATTATCTTTTTTCAGATGAACTGATTGTGGTTGCAGCACCCGGTTATAACGGCGGCGTCCTCCCGGCAACGCCAGCTGAGGTGGCGAAGAGTAAAATCATATTCTCCATGGAGTCGTGGAAAACCTGGTGTTTCAATGCGGGACTGGAAAAAGATATTGTGCCCGGCGGGTTATGCATTAACGACTCAAATTTAGTCCTTGAGGCTGTCAGACTCGGTAAGGGTATCGCGCTGGAGCGTCGCTCTCTGGTACAGGATGCCATCACCCGGGGCGAGCTGGTCCAGCTTACCCCTTTCACTGCACCTTATCCCTGGCCTTACTGGCTGGTGACATCGCAGTTAACGGAAGCGAAACCGGAGGTGGCTCTCTTTAGTGAGTGGCTGGATGAGGAAGTGACGGCCTGGCGTCAGGTGACAGGGGCTGTGGAAAGTAACGGCTAACAGAAAAGCAAAAAGCCTGCTCTAAAAGCAGGCTTTTCAAATTTGGCTCCTCTGACTGGACTCGAACCAGTGACATACGGATTAACAGTCCGCCGTTCTACCGACTGAACTACAGAGGAATCGTGTGAACGAGGCGCATAGTATCGGCCTCAGTTCGTCTTGTCAAAGGGGGAAAACGCACTTTTCGTTCGTTTGCCGACAATTTCAGCAAATCGCTGATTTTATAGCAAATTCGAGCTGAAATTACACAGTAAATTGCGCCGCCCGCAGGCGGCGCGCAGGATTAGAACAGTACGGAGTAGTTCAGACCAAACGTACGGCCACGGCCTTTATAAGTATACAGACCTGGTGCACCGTAGGTTGGGCTATACAGCCCCGGCGCACGCTGACCCCAGGCGGTGGTGTAGTCTTTGTCCAGCACGTTTTCCACGCTGAAGCTCACTTTACCCACCGGCAGGTCGTAGCTGCCCAGGAAGTCGACCGTGTTATAGCCATCGATCTTCTTACCGTCGGCATCAGACACGTCAAAGGTCTGCGTACTCTGCACGCGCAGGGTCCAGTCGCCCGGTGCCCAGTTGACCCAGGCGCTGGCTTTCGATGGGCTGGCGCTGTCTACCGTCAGCTTCTCCCATTTACCGTTTTCGCGGGTTTCAGACTTAATGGCGTTAAAGTTCGCGCCGGTGCTCCAGTCGCTGTTGGTGAAGAAATAGTCCACCTGGCCTTCAATCCCGTAGATACGACGTTTGTCGTCTTCCAGGTTGATGGTCATGTCCGTTTTGTTGATGGTGATGGTTTTATCCGAGAGCGAGTAGTACGCCGCAACCTGCGTGCGCAGGTTGTCGCCGGTGTAGCGCCAGCCCAGCTCATACGCGTTAACCTTAATGCCGTCCAGCGTCGAGTCGTTAACGTTCACGCTGTTCAGCAGGCGATAGTGCCCGTCGACAAGCTGGTAGGTACCGGAGCCGTAATACTTCGCCAGGTCCGGAATTTCGAAGCCCTGGGAGAAATTAAACCACAGCTGCTGCTGTTCGGTCAGACGGCCAAGGATCCCGGCGTTGAACAGGAAGTTGTTGTAATTGGTTTTCCCGCCCGGTACCGCATCAGCCGAGGTGGCTTTCCCGTTAGCGATGGCCTGTTGCTGGGTATAACCAACGAAGTCATCCACCTTATTTTCGGTGTACTGGTAGCGCACGCCGCCGCTCAGGGTAATGGCATCAATGTCGTAGCTGGCCTGCAGGAACGGGGCGAGGTTGGTAATGCTGTAACCCGGGTAACGGCCCACGTTATAGGCGTTCTCCAGATCCATGCCGCCGCTTGCTGCCGCTTTATCCAGGTTGAAGAACTGCTGGTTAGCGTCGAAGGTTTCGTGGTCAGCATCCACACCCCAGGTCAGCGTTAAATCATCCATCGGTTTGCTGTTCAGCGTCAGCTTGCCGCCGTAAAAATCGGTTTTCTGCTGCGACGCACCGATGCTGCTCACCACGCCTTTGGTCAGTGTCGGGAACGGGTAGTAGGTCAGGCTTTCGTCACGATAGTAAATCTGTGCGACCAGATCCTGGCCCCAGAAATCGGTGTTGGAGTACTGCAGGTTAATCAGATGCCGCTCTGTGCCCGGCAGGCGGTCAGAGTTCAGGTTGCCTTTATTGTAGGCTTTGGCATCACCCGTAACCGCGGAGAAGTTTTCCCCGAGGAACAGGCCGTGCTTCCCGTCGGACTCGCTCTTGTAGTATTGCGTCGTAAGCTGCAGCTGCTGATGATCGTCGATGTTAAGGGTGCCTGTTCCCATCACATCCAGACGGTCGGAATACTGTAATCCGGTCTGGGTGTTATCAATAATCACCTCGTTGCCTTTGCCGTCGTACCAGCCGCCGTAGCGCTGATACGATACTGACAACCGGCCAGAGGCATTGTCGTTGCCGCCGCTCACCGCGGCTGACACGTTCTCATCGTGATCGTTATGGCTGTTAAAGCCACTCTTTGCTCCGGTCTGGAACTCCACTTCGGTATCCGGCTGGCCTTTTTTGGTCACGATATTCACCAGACCGCCGGTACTGCCGCCGCCGTAGAGGGATGTGGCGCCGGAGATCACTTCGATACGGTCAATGTTGAACGGATCGATGGAGTCGAGCTGGCGGCTGTCGCTGCGGGAGGAGTTCAGGCGCACGCCGTCCACCATCACCATCATTGAGCGGCCGCGCAGGTTCATACCGTAGTTGGTGCGGCCCTGGCTGCTGACGTCCATGCCCGGGATCAACTGCGCCAGCACCTCTTTAATCTCTTTTCCACCCTGAACCTGCTGTTCAATCTCAGCACGCTCAATAACCCAGGTAGTCTGCGCCATCTCCGCCACGCTGCGGTGCGCGCGGCTGGCGGAGACAACAATATTTTCTTCCTTTTGTTCTTCCGCCCACGCAGAGGTAGAAAGCATTGCAAGCAAGCAAGGATTTAAAACCCAAAGATGAGAACGTTTCATTGTTATGTAGTTCCTGAATGTGTGTGTCAGTACTCGGTGGTTCTTGCTAAAGATTGATAAACCTGGCTGCTGTCCGGGCGGGGAGTGCTTCGCCAGTGGATCACGCCAGGGGTGGTGGCCAGCTCAAACGGCTCGTCGTCGTGCGCGCGATTCAGAATTCGCGCGGCGCGCCAGGCCATCAGGCTGAGCTGGGGTTCGGCAATGCCAAGACGGTGCATCCCGGCATTCACGGCGAACAGGCGGTTGCTCTGCGGACCGTCCCATTCAAGGGTGAAATCATTGTTGATGCAGAAGGTTTCGTCGGCGTCCAGACGCAGGCGATGGGAGAGCGGTGCCAGAAACGCAGGCTGCACGGTGCGATAGCCGGTCGCGAAAATCACCACGTCGGTATCGAGTTGTTCACGGCCGCCGTCAAGGTGATGCTGTAACGTCAGGCGCTTGCCGTTCTCCTGCTGCGCGATCGCGGTGACCGAGCGAGAGGGCAGGAGGTGTGCCCACGGTTTTTCCCGCAGCACTTCGAAGCGGTGATACATGGCGCGATAAATCGCCAGCAGAGACTCCGTGGTGATGCCGTCGGAGGTCATCTTCTGCTCGTGCAGCATCTGACGACGCGCCTCTTCGCCAAGCGTGGAGAAGCTGTCTACATATTCCGGTGTGAAATACTCGTTGGCGAAAGCCGCTTCATCCAGCGCGTTATAATTGTTGCGTCGGGAAACCCAGTTCAGGCTCAGTGGCTGACCCCACTCCCCGCGGAAGATATTCAGAAACAGATCCGCACCACTCTGACCTCCGCCGACGACGGTGACGCGTTTACCCGCTAAATCCGGCGTGCGCAGCATCATCTCGCTGGCGTGGAAGCAGCTGTCATCCTGCGCCGGAGCGCAGTCAGGCAGGTTAATCTGTTTGCCAATTCCCACGCAGACGTGACGCGCCAGGAAGCGATCGCGCTGAGTCACCACGTCGAACAGACCGTTTTTTTCATCAAAACTGACCTGCTGTACCTGCTGGCTGAAGGACAGGTTGGTGAGGTTTTCCGCGGCCCAGCACAGGTAATCGGCAAACTCTTCGCGAGAGACGGTACGCTGCTCGGTGGTCAGAAAACGATAGAACTTTTTACGCTGCACCAGATAGTTAAGAAAACTGTGGCGATTGGTGGGCTCCACGGCGCTCACCAGATCTTTCAGGAAGCTGGTTTGCATATGGCAGTCCGGCACCATCATGCCAGGGTGCCAGGAGAAATGCGGCTTGCGTTCAAGAAACAGCGAACTAAAACCGTCCAGTCCCTCAGCCAGTGCGGCGATGCTGAGGTTAAACGGGCCAATACCAATGCCGATGAAATCATACGTTTTCATTGCGCTGACTCCTGGGAGACCAGAAAAAGAGGGTTATCAAGATCGGTGACATAGTTCGGCAACATGCGGCTGCCGCCGTCGTGTTCGGAGAAGGTCAGTTTGACCGGGTTGAGGATCACGCGAATAATTTGCGGCTTAAACAGATCAAACGTCGCAAAGCGTTCGGCGAGATCGGGATGCGCGGCCATATAGCGGCGCAATACCTCGGCCAGGATCTGGTAGAAACGGGTTTCGCTGACGCCGCTTTGCAGGGTAAGGCGTGAAATAAACCGCAGCACCGTGACAAAGTTACCGGTTTGCAGATCGTGAATGATGTAATCCGCACTCAGGCGCGCCGTGACGGACTTCACCTGTTCAGGCAGGCTTGCTGCCTGCGGGAAATCTTCATCCACCAGGCGCATGTCCCCCTGGAAATCTTTCAGCAGGATGCGTTGCGGAATGGCGTCTTTCATCACCAGCGTCACGTTCTGGCCGTGGGCGATAAGCGCCACGCCGTAGCGGCAGAGCAGGTGATAGAAGGGGATGACCGTCGCGTCAAAGAGCTTTTCCAGCCAGGCTTCAGCGGTCAAACCGGATTGGGCAATCCATGCGTCAATCAAGGGGCGTCCGGCGTTATCGCTCTCCATCAACGCAGCCATCAGCACCGCCTCTTCACCCTGCTGAAGATAACAGGACGGATTTTCGCGCCAGATAACCCCCAGCATCTCCTGATAACGGTAAGGTGCTTTCAGCAGTGCGGCGTAACCCGGGTGGGAAAGATACCCAGCCGCGGGCTCGCCAAGCACCTGCGCGCCACAGCGAATAAGCGTGGCATCGCTGGCGAACTGCTGCTGTAACCAGCGTGAGGCCAGCGGGCCAGCGGCAATGTACTTACCCGGAATACCGCGATAGCAGGAGGTGTTGTAAATGGTCAGCGGCAGCTTGATGTCAAACGGCGCGCGGCGGCTGGCATTGGTGAGGGTACGCAACGATTGTTGCGCCAGGTACTCGTCGCCAAACTCGCCCAGCTCAACCATTTCGCCGCGCGCGAGTTGCGCCAGGAAATGGACAGCAATCTTTTGTTGCCACTGCCACGGATGCAGCGGCACGGGCAGCCAGTTATCATCAAGATCCAGCGCCTGCCAGCGGGCATCAAACCGGGCGCGCTCGGCGTTATCCATGGCGCTCGCCAGCAGAGTATTGATATCGCAATCAACATCGCTGCTCCAGACCAGGTGCGCACGTTGCACGGCGACCCAGTGCAGGCGAAAACGGCCACGGTATTCCGGGGCATACTGGCGTAGCGCATCCAGCCCCCAGCCGCGGCGTCCCTTGTTAAAGATAAACTTAGGATGGCCGCTCATCAGGCACTGTAATTCGTCCGGGGCGAGATGAATGAGCGCGTCAGCATCCAGCGTTTCGCGCGCCTGTAACAGCTGAATATCACCCCGCAGCGTGGCATAGAGATCTTCCAGATGCTCCGCGGTCTGCGCGTCGCTCATCTCCAGTACCGTCGCAAGCTGCAGCAGTGCAGTTTCTGCGTCCACTGCGTTACCGCTGACGGTGGTCAGGCTCTCGGGGTCGATATGCAGCCAGCCCCAGATCCCGCGCGTGGCCTGGAACTGCCAGGTCTCCGCGCCCATGGTGATTTGCCAGCGATTGTCTGCCAGCTGCCGGGCGCTCAGGGTGCGTTCATATTCCAGCTCGGCGAGGATTTTCGCCACCATGTCGCGGTTCACTTTCTGCCAGTACACGTTCACAGTCCCACCTCGCTGAAGAAGCGGTGACGCTGGTTCATGATGAGGCGCGAGCGTTTATGCGGGAAGTCGAACTCTTTCACGGTTTCGAAACCGGCAGACGAAAGATGGCGGAACAGGCGCTGGTTGTCGAAACGTGGCTCGGCAACGATGCGTGTTGTGCGTGGCTCATCCAGCCACAGATAATGGCTCAGACCGCGCAGCCAGCTGCGGATATACTGCGCGCCGCGCCAGTTTTCTTCCCCAACCAGCATGTGCAGGCCGCGGTCAAACGGCTGCCAGCGATAGTGACGGCCAATACGGTCTTCCGCCACCCAGTAAATTTCAAAGTAGCCGAACGGCTGGTCATCAAAGCAGCCGATAAGCGGATAACAATAGGTCGAGTCGAGCTGACGGCGCAGGTAATTTTCCTGCTCCGCCTGCGGGCCGGCCATCTCCCAGAAGGCGTTAACGCGCGGGGTGTTCATCCAGCGGGTGAAACGTTCGCCGTCCTGCGCCACATCGGCCACGCGGAAACTCAGGGTGCGTTTAATCTGCGGGTCGTAACGGCGATAGACTTCGCCTTGCGGACGGTGAGGGCGCAGCGGGAAGTAAAGCTGACGGCTTTCATCGAACTGCATGCCGCCGTGGTTCTGGGGCCGTTCTCCCTTCAGCCACAGAGGCAACTGCCAGAACGTTTCGCGCGCCAGATAATCCCCGCTGGCAAGCGTAAACAGCGCCTGCGCCTGCGGTTCATCCTGCCAGGCGGACCAGGGGAGCGTGACGCCGGTCAGTGCCGGCGCGGCGATAAATAGCTGATCCAGCGCGTCGACTAACCAACCTTCCGGGATACCACCCACGCGCTCAAGCACTGCGCTGCCGTCGAGACCTAACGTCAGGGGCAGAGTGTTCTCCGTTGCGGTGCAGCGAAAGCCATAGCCAGAATGGACGATATTCGCGTTTGCCATCACGCCTTCTCCTTGTAAAACGGGTTGCTAAAGTCGAAATAGATCACTGCCGGATCGGCGATGGTGTTTTCGTTGCGATCGTGCAGATAGCAGAAAAAGTTGCCTTTACAGTTCCAGGTTGGGCTGTCGAGCACGTAGTCGAGGCAGCGGGTCTGTTTCGCTGTTTTGCGTAATTCGGCCAGTGCGTCACGCACCTGCGCCATCAGGCTCTCTTCGCTGTCGAAACCGGCGGCGGCGAGGGCGGCAGTCACGGCAAGCGTTGAGTTCAGCAGCAGGTAGTAGGGGAAGTAGCGCAGCAGCTGGCTTTCGCCAAAACGGTTTTCCACATCATGTTCACCCGCCTCTTTTAGCCATTCATCGGCCCCTTCAGTCCAGGCGCTGCCCTGACAATCGCGGTAGATCAGCCCGACGGGGAAATCCTGCTGCATCTCAACGAGGATATTTTGCTGGTGCGCCAGCAGAACCAGGCCGTAATCCGCTTCCGCGCTAAACAGCGGAAGTAAGACGCGATCGCAATACGCCTGCACCCAGCAGCGCGCAGCCTCGGCGAGGGGTAAATCCAGGCGCTGGCTCAGACGACGTACCGCCGCAACCAGCAGACTGTCACCTCCGTCCGGTGCCGCCTGCGTCAGGCTCACCAGTACGTTGGTCTGGCTCTCTGGCGTCTCAAACAGCAGGTTCACGCGCAGGGCCATCAGGCTCTCGTCCTGGATGACGCCATTTTCATCACGCAGCCCCGCCCAGCCGTCTTCCTGCATAACACGCAGGGTCGGGTAGCGTGCCTGTAAGGTCTGCCAGCGCGCTGTCTTAGCCAGACGCGCCAGGCGCATACCGCGTTTAACCTCTTTCACCGACAGCGTGCGCACGGAGTTGGTCAGGCGCACGCTGAGGGAAAACTTGATCATGTCATTGTTGGTTTCGCTGTAGAGCGAGCGCGAGGAGCTGGTGGGCAGCCACTGCGCGCCCGCTTCGCCCAAATCCTGCAGGTCGCCGTTAGCCACAAGACGCTGGCACCAGGCCTGACCCAGCAAATGCTCGGCCTGCCACGGATGCATCGGCAGCAGCCAGCAGGTGTCGGTGAAGTGACCGAGGAGCTCAGGGGCACTCTGCGCTGCGAAGCGCAGCAGGCGTTCGCGAAGAGAGACGGCCAGGCTGTCGCCGGCAATCAATTCACGCTTAACCGCAAACCAGCGCAGCGGGAAGCGGGAGGCAAAATCAGGCAAATAGCGGCGCGCTTCACTTTCGTTAAACGGCTCGTGAGATTTGGGGGCCGGGTGAAACGCATGCCCCACCAGCAGCGCCTGTTCTGCTTGCGCAAAATTCAGCGGTTTGTCACGCAGGTTTGCCCAGTTGTGGCGCAGATCTATGGCCTGCCAGGTGTGGGCATGGCTTTCAAGGGCGCGTTGCTTAAAGCGCGCCAGCGTTTCGGTGTCGAGTGAGCCTTTAACTGAAGGTTTTTCCAGAATTAAGTCAACCAGTTGCGTGAAAGTGACGGCGTCACCGCTGTCGCTGTCGCGCTGGATAAGCGTCGCCGGAAAGTGATACTGATGATGCTGAGTTGGAGAGAAATAGCGTACCAGAACCCGAATGGCCTGGGTTGAAGAGAGCGGAATATGAATCTGCGATAGCTCATCCGCAACGGTAGCGGGGAGATAGCGCCAGTCCTTCGTTTCACGCAACAGGGCGTTCAAAAAACACTGGGCCGCAACGTCTGTACCGGCGGAGCGGGGCAGAGTACGCATAGGTGTACCTCATTCCATGATTGATAATAATTATCGTTATGATATGCATTCTGTTTACAGTCGCAACTATTTTTGCAATATTTGTTTTCATAAACTTCATGATTTCCACACATTTATTGACACTATGTTCACATTCTCATGCGCACTTACCCTGAAACACTGACGGAAAACCTCACCCCGAAAGCGAACTGGCCACTGGCGTTATGCGCCGGATTGTTAGGCATTGGGCAAAACGGTTTGCTGGTCATGCTGCCGCAACTGGTCACCCTGACCGGGTTATCGCTCTCCGTCTGGGCGGGGCTGTTAATGTTCGGCTCCATGCTCTTTTTACCCGCATCGCCGTGGTGGGGACGCCAGAGTGAGCGACACGGCTGCAAGGTCGTGATGCTGGCCTCGCTAAGTGGCTATCTGGCGAGTTTCGCTGTGATGGCGCTGGTGGTCTGGGCGATGGCAAGCGGGATGATGAGTGCTGTCTGGGGGCTGGCGGGCCTGATCCTCTCGCGTACGCTGTACGGCCTGACCGTCTCAGGGCTGGTGCCCGCGGCTCAGACATGGGCCATCCAGCGCGCGGGTCTGGATAAACGCATGGCCGCGCTGGCGACCATAAGCTCCGGCCTCAGCTGTGGTCGTCTGCTGGGGCCGCCGCTGGCGGCGATGATGCTTAGCGTCAATCCGGTGGCTCCCCTCTGGTTGATGGCGATTGCACCGTTTATCGCTCTCCTGATGGTCCTTCGAGAGGTCGCCGATCCGCCGCTGCCGCCGGTCGCGCATCAGGCCACGCGTGTGCAGGTTTCAATGCTGCCGTACCTTGTGCTGGCGTTGCTTTTGGCTGCACTTGTGAGCCTGATGCAGCTTGGCCTGTCACCGCATCTCAGCCCTCTGCTGGACGGTAACCCGCGAGAGGTGAGCCATCATGTCGCGCTGCTGCTGAGCCTGGCCGCGCTGGCAACGCTCGCTGCGCAATTTCTGGTGGTCCGTCCGCAGCATTTCAGCCCGGTGACATTGCTCTGCCTGGCCGCGGTACTGATGGTGACGGGACTGGGGCTAATGTGTATTGCCGGGCTGGTGTTGTTCTACGTGGGGATTGTCATGACGTCGCTGGGAGCCGCCATGGCGACGCCGGGATACCAGCTGCTGCTGAATGAACAGCTGACCACCGGAAAAGGGGCGGGAGTGATTGCCACCAGCCACACGCTGGGCTACGGCCTGAGTGCGCTGCTGGTGCCTGTCGTCACGCGTTTATTCGGCGAGGTATTTTTAACGCAGGCCGCCTGGGTGATGGCGCTGATGTTTCTGGTGATGAGCCTATGGGTACGGGCGGTCAATCGTACCCATGTCGACCCGTCTTAATGGAGCTGGTGAGATGAATTGCCGGCAGGATCCTCATTTTGCCGCAGACGCAGCAGAGGGTCTTGCTGATAAAACTGACAGAACCGTTGCCACAGGGCCGGGAAACGGGGGGCGAAAAGCTCAGGTGCGCTAAAGAAATATTCTGACAGCACCGCAAAGCACTCCGCAGGATCGGTTGCCGCATAGGCATCGATGCTGGCGGCACTTTCGCCCACCAGATCTATCTCATCCTGGATATTATCCATTGCCGCATGCAGATCGTGTTCCCAACCCGCGACCTCACGAAGCGGGATCAGTGGTACACCGCTGGCACGATCGCCGTTGCGGGTATCCAGCTTATGCGCCACTTCGTGAATGATCAGGTTAAAGCCTGATGCGTCGAACGAGTCCTGAATATCAAGCCAGTTCAGGATGATCGGTCCTTGCTGCCAGCTTTGCCCGGACTGCACCACCCGCTGGTTATGCACCAGGCCGAAATCGTCCTGCCATTCATCGTCCACCACAAACGGTGCTGGGTAGATGAGTACTTCATGGAAGCCATCCAGCCACTCAATACCGAGTTCCAGTACCGGCAGACAGAAAAGCAGGGCGATACGCGCGTTTTTCAGGGGATCCAGCTCGAAGCCCTGCAGCGGAACCAGACGTTTTTGCTGCAAAAAGCGATCCGCCAGTTGAACCAGTTTTGATTGTTCATCCGGCTGAAGATTAGCCAGAACAGGGATCGCCAGCGCTTCATCCCACGGCAGCGCCATATTTCGGCCAGCGTCATTCGTTTTCCAGGGCCACTTAATCATCGCTTTGCTCGCAAACTCGTCACTTGAACAAAAGGGGAAGGTAAGGTTCTGTTAAAATGCCAGACATTCTGCCACCAGGGCAACTCCAAACAGGAGAGATGTGGAGGGGATCCTACACCTTTTCTGCATGCACGTTATCATTTAGGTCACGGAGTGGATAGTGCTTTGAAAAACTGACGTTCGTTTTGTGACTCTGGTCGTCAAGCGTAAGCGCAATGTACGTTCTCTGCGCCTGTCGTTGCCTTTACTTTGTCTCACTGGTGAGACGCTTTCCTCTGAAGCACGGTCAATGCTAAAGAGGTTTATTATTATTTGTGTAAGTATTTAGCAGGCAATTTTATTCTACGGAAACTATTATTGATTCATCGTAAATACACAAAACGTCCTGTATTTGAAAATTTCACTATAACGCATTAAAAGCCGTCATTTATGTGCGCTTAAAGGAATATTGATTCTATAGAGTGGCGGCGTTTTTATTGCTATGGTTTGACGGTCAGCAAAACGATGTTGTTGATACCCATTATTTCTACCTGATAATTCACGGTGCTACGCGCTACGTATATTAATGGAGAATGTATGCTGTTCAGAAAAATCGCTTTCGTTGCTGTTCCTTTACTTTTTTCCTCCGTTGCATGGGCTGATGTTGGTGCGCCATGTTGCCCTTTCAGCGATGAAAATCTGAAAGAAAATATCAAGCCACTGGATCATTCTCTGGAAAAAATCCTCAAACTGAAAGGCGTTTCTTATACCTGGAAAGAGGATAAAACAGGGGATGTCGGCTTAATTGCTCAGGATGTTGAGAAGGTCTATCCGGAGCTGGTTAAAACTAAAGGTGAAATCAAACAGGTTGATTATCAAAAGCTTGTCGCGCCATTGATTGAAGCCGTACGTGAGCAGCAGAATGAAATCAACGCGCTGAAAGCAGACGTCGCGCAATGTGCACGTAAAGCAAACTAGTCGGTATTTGGTGTACGCCCGCCGTGTAACCATTGCGGGCATTTCTTGTGTCGCGTAAAAAAGACGGTCTTTTGGTGAGTAACAGGGTGAATGCCGGAAAAAGCCGACAGATCTGCGTGTATTATCAGGGTTAGAATTTATTCCTCTTTTAATTTCCTGAAGCGACCTATTACGTGCATTAGTTTTATCTTATTGCCCATTTGAAATAATGAACTTATTGATATTCTGAAAAAGACCCATTTTGTCTCGCCAGGAGAGTCATCTCTTTCACCAAATTATCGACCTCGTCGAATGATGACATCCTGAACGCTATATTGATAAGATTATTTCTCTGGGAATTATGGATAATAAATTACTCACACAGTCTCTCATTGCCGCAGGTCTGATTGCGGCAATTCCTTACGCCAGCGCGTCCAGCAATGGTTTTGACGCACGTAGCTCCGCCATGGGCGGGGTCGGTGTTGCATCGGCACACTTCGGTGCTGCCCCTCTGACCAACCCGGCGCTGCTGGCGACCTCTCGCGAGCAGGATAAAATCAGCCTGATTGCACCGTCAATCGGTGCGCAGGCCAGCGATCCGGCGAATCTGATTGATGGTTTTGATGACGTAACGACGGCATGGGATAACCTGGAAAACGCACTGGGCAGTGGCAATGAGGCGGAAGCTGCTGGCAAACTGGCTGATACCGTAGCGGGCCTGGCGGGTGAACATGCCAACGCGAACCTGGGATTAAACATGGTGCTGGCGGTGCCGGATGACGAATTACCGGTGGCCTTATCCGTCAACAGCTGGGCGAAAGGGCATGCACGCGCCCTGATCAGCCAGTCTGATTTGGATTATCTGGATGATGTCGCCAAAGGTATTATCATTCCGGGAAAAGATGACCTTGATAAACTCACTTCCCGTGCGGAAGGCATGGCGGCGCTGGTGACGGAATATGGCGTGACGGTTGCGCATCCTTTTACGCTCGGCGAACTGCCGGTGGGTGTTGGGATCACGCCTAAAATCCAGCGTATTGAAACCTGGAACTATAACGTCGCCATTAATAATTATGACTCATCGGATCTGCGCGACGGCAACTGGCAGCATCAAACGATGAGCGCCAATATTGACGCAGGCTTTTTTGCTTCCGTCACGCCAGAGTGGATGGTAGCCCTTTCCGCGCAGAACCTGTTTGAAAACAAAGTGAAAACGCGTGAAATCAACGGTTATCAGCCGGCGTTTATCATTCGTCCCGAGCTGACGGCTGGTACGGCCTGGAATAACGAGCGCGTAACCCTGAGTGCAGATATCGACCTCACCCCGGTGAGCAATTTCCAGTATGTCGATAAAAACCAGTATGCAGCCTTTGGGGCAGAACTGCGTGCAGCGGACTGGGTGCAATTGCGGGCGGGCTACCGGCTGGATATGCGCGGTAACGATCGTCGTGTTGTCACCGGTGGGGTTGGCTTATCCGCCGGAGAGGCCATGCAGTTTGATTTAACGGCTATCGCCGGGCGAGATCGCACGATTGGCGGTGTCGCACAATTTACGTTCCATTTCTGATCGAATAAAGGCCACGGAAGTGGCCTTTATTCAGCTGTCATCATCCTGATTTTCCCTACTTCTGTGATTTATTATTTCAGGTGGCTTACGTGAAAAAAGAAACAAATGATGGAATAAAAGTTTATACACCGCTCGCATTGAAATTCTATGACTGGTGGGTGTTAAACATATCAAATCGCTACGCCTGGAAATGCGCCACAGAGCGTCATCTTATTCCGTATTTCAGAAACAACATGAGAAATCATCATCTGGATATCGGGGTGGGAACGGGGTTCTATCTGAATTATGCCCCGTCCCTTTGCACCGTATCTTTGTTGGATTTAAACAGAGCAAGTCTCGATGCGGCAAATGCTCGCGTGGGCAGAGACAGGATCAAAGAATCTATTCTTCATGATGTTTTCAATCCCTTTCCATCTCATCTGCATGACCAGTTTGATTCTGTTTCTCTGTTTTATCTGCTTCATTGCCTGCCCGGCACGATGAAAGAGAAATCCCCGGTTATCCGCAACGCTGCCACTGCATTAACCGATGAAGGATGCCTGTTTGGCGCGACCATCCTCGGCGACGATATCGGCCATAACGCTTTCGGGCGTAAACTGATGGCCGTTTATAATAAAAAAGGCATATTTTCTAACAGAACCGACAATATCGAGGATTTGCAGACGATCCTGTCAGAGGCTTTTCATCAGGTTGACATTAAAGTAGAAGGTAAAGTCGCCCTGTTTAAGGCTGCGAATAAAAAACAGGCCGCATACCGGTGAGTTAATTTCAGTGAATTGTCTTTTCACCGATAAGTAATGTGAGAGGAAATCTTCTCTTTATACTTTCTTATTGTTAAGGCAATTCATGAAACCACTATATCAATACTCTCTTCTGCGCAGGGCGATTCTGGTCGCCATGCTGGGTGTAACCGGCACCGCATCTGCTACTACCCTCATTGATAAAGACACTTTTATCGACGCTAATTCTCCTGTGAATGAAAACTACCGCATCGAAAACGGTGCAACATTGTCAGTCAACGGTGCCACTACCGGAAATATTACTATCTCTGACGGGCATTTAGCCATGAACGGGGGAAGCGTAAATTTTCTGGACGGCGGATATGGTGCTACAGCAGATATAGCGGATGCGACGCTTAAGGCTGCAGTATTGCAGGGGGATTCCCGGCTTTCTCGCACGGTGATTGAGGGACAGTTGATTACATGGCTTATGAACTTCTCTGCGACCAGTATTAGCGCACAGCAATTTTATGCTTACGAAACGCAAAGCACCGTCGAAAAGGGGTATTTCGAACAGACTGATAGAATGTACGCGGGCGCAGTCTATCTCACCTCCAGCGAAGGTATCTTTACTGACAGCGTGATCAAGGGGATAAAAACCGCGGTCTACCTGGAAGGAAAAGGTTCTGTTGATCTGATTCGATCAAGTATCTGGGCAACAGAAGGTTCTGCGTTTGATATCGCCCGAGGTAACCAAAAAATCCTGCTGCAGGGCAGTAGCGCAGGCTCGCAAACTGGTGAGTTGTTGGTTGCCCGAACGGGGAGCAGCGTTGACTTAGCACTTGATGCCAGCCACGCAGCAGGCGATGTCCGTGCCGAAGGTTCTGCCGTTGTTGACGTGGCATTAACAAACGGAAGCGTTCTTTCAGGTGGTATGACCAACGTTAACTCGCTGATGCTGGGCAATGCTTCACTTTATGAAATGACATCCAGTTCTGACATCAGGACGCTGTCAATGGCAGGGGGGATGGTGAAGCTTGCCCCGGCAGAGGCAGGTGAGCATCACACGCTGACCCTCGGTTCTCTTGAAGGGAACGGCCACTTTATGATGAACATTGATACCGAAAACGGGAGCAGCGACCTGCTGGACGTGACCGGTCATGCGGAAGGTTCGCACACCCTGCACCTGGCGGCCAGCGGACGTGAAGCTGAAAACACCGACCCGTTGACTCTTGTCCGCACCGGCGGTGGTGACGCTGAATTTGCGCTGAACGGCGGTCGGGTGGACATGGGGGCCTGGCAGCATGAGCTGGTGCGTAACGGCAATCAGTGGGAGTTGGTTCAGGCGAAGGGCGCGACCTCGTCCTCCACCGATGCAATGCTGGCGATGGCCTCGGCACCCCAGTTTATGCATCAGGGCGAACTGAATGCCCTGCGATCCCGTCTTGCAGTTAAAGACGCTGACAATGCCGCCGGCGTCTGGGGCACGATGCTGTACAACCGCAGCGACATTGAGGGGGCACAGGGTTCCGCTTATCGCCTGACGCAGAACGGCATGATGCTCGGTGGCGATAAGGTCAACGACACCCGCGCAGGTGAGCTGACTACAGGCGCCTATCTTAGCCAGTCGACGGGTAACATTAAGCATGCCCGCGGCGGAGACAGCAAGGTCACCGGCTACGGCGGTGGCGTATATGCCCGCCTGAGTGCAGAGAATGGCGCATATGCCAGTACCTCTGCGCAAATCGGTCACTTTAGCAATAAACTTAATGCCCGCATGAGCGATGGTGGTACGGCGCTCGCTGACTGGAACAGCCTGGGCTACGGCCTGATGGTCGAGACGGGCCGCCAGATTACGGTGGGGGAAACCACAAGCCTGACGCCGTTCGTAGGGGTAAACGCATGGTTGACGCCGTCCGAAAACGTTACGCTGAGCAACGGTATGACGGCAGAAACAGGTGACAACCGCTCCCTGCTGGCAGAAGCGGGGGTACGCATGAGTACCCGTCTGGACGTGGCTGAGATGGCGGTAACACCCTACGTGACCCTTGCAGTGCAGCAGGAACTTGTAAAAAGTGGCAGCACGCAAATTAATGATGCGTATGACTTCACCAACGATTTCACCGGCACGGGCGGTACCATTGCAGGAGGGATCAGCGTGGCAATTGCCCCAACGGCGAGTGTCTGGCTGGAAGCGGAGTATGGTAAAAGTGAGCAGACGGAATCAGCGTTAGCGGGGAACGTTGGTTTCCGCGTCGCGTTCTAAACGGACAAAGGCTTTACCGGCTCGCCGGTAAAGCCTTTTTTAATGGCTGGAGCGATAACTCACCGTCAACTGATTGCTCAGTATGGTCAACGGGGAACGAAGCGTCCCTGCTTCAGAGGCATGATATTCAAACCGAAACGGTCCTTCTGGCGCAATCCCGGCCGGGAGGGGCATTTCTCCCACCCACCCGGCTAATCTCACACAGCGTGCCGCGTTGCACAGTCGAATACGCAATCCTGAAGGCGTAAGGCCATCCGTTTTTATCTTCCAGTGAACAGTCGTCGCGCGTGCCCCAGGAGGAAGGGGAGAAGGGCTCTGGAGCGGTTTACTTTTTACGGACTGTTGGCCGCGCGTCATCGTACCGCCAAAGCTCTCACTGCTCCAGCTGCCGCTGGCGGCCAGCGCCCACGGCGAGATCAGAAGGAGTCCCGCCAGATACGGTTTACTCATCCTTTGCCTCCAATCAGGTAGGTCATACGCACGTTACGCTGGGTATTGATCTCCTGACTGGAGAGCACCGCCAGTTGAGGGAAGATGCGGCGCAGATAACGCGACAGCATCAGCCGCAGTGCGGGGTTCACCAGCAGTACCGGCGGTGCGCCTAATCCTTCCTGATGCAGTAGCGCTTTTTCTGTTTGCTTCATCAGGTTTTCGGCAATCCCCGGCTCGATGGCGCTGCCGCTCTGGGTGGCCTGTATCAACAACTGCTCCAGCGAGAGATCAAGGCCAATCAGCTGAATATCGTCCTCGCCGGGGAACCATTGCTGTGTAATGGCACGGGAGAGGCGCGCACGCACGCGGGCCGTCAACTCATCAGCATCGCTTTGCGCGGTGGCAAACTCGGCCAGCGTATCAATAATGGTGCGCATGTCGCGGATCGGCACACGCTCTGAAAGCAGGTTTTGCAGCACTTTATGCAGGGTGGTAAGGCTAATGACCGCCGGGATCAGATCGTCAATCAGCTTCGGCGACTGTCTGGCGATTTGATCGAGCAGCTGTTGCGCCTCCTGACGACCAAACAGCTCGTCGGTATGGGTGCTGATCAGATGGTTGAGGTGCGTCGCCACGACTGAACTCGGGTCGACGACCGTGTAGCCCAGCGTCTGCGCCAGTTCGCGATGGACTTCGTCAATCCACAGCGCCGGGAGGCCAAAGGTCGGCTCCGTGCACGGCGTGCCAGGCACTTCACCCTCGGCACAGCCTGGGTTGATCGCCATCCAGCGGTCTGGTTGTACCTCGCCGTGGCCAATATTGACCCCTTTGAGCAGAATGCGGTAATGCGTCGGGGCCAAATCCAGGTTATCGCGAATATGCACGGCAGGAGGCAAGAAGCCCATCTGCTGGGCAAATTTCTTGCGGATCCCACGCACACGTGTCAGCAACTGGCCCTGCTGCTCATGATCCACCATTGGAATCAGTCGGTAACCGACTTCCAGACCCAGCATGTCTTCCATTTGTACGTCGGACCACGTGGCTTCGTTCACCTGGGCCACCTCGGCGTCGGTAATGTCTGAATTTGCCTGCGCCGTGCTGGATTTTTTCGTCTCACCTTCGCGGCCACGCAACCACCAGGCGATGGCCAGTAACGTCACGGTAAACAGCAGGAAGACAAAATTCGGCATTCCGGGGATCATGCCCAGCATTCCAATGACGCCTGCGGCGAGAACAATCACGCGCGGAGAGGTAAACAGCTGGCCAACCATCTGCTCACCCACGTCCTGATCGTTTGCCACGCGGGTCACCACCACCCCTGCGGCGGTAGAAATCACCAGCCCGGGGATCTGCGCCACCAGCCCATCGCCAATGGTCAGCAGGGTGTAGGTTTCACCTGCCAGACCCACGGTCATATCATGTTGCATGACGCCGATCACCAGTCCGCCGATGATGTTGATCGCCATAATCAACAGTCCCGCGATGGCATCACCGCGCACAAACTTGCTGGCACCGTCCATCGAGCCGTAGAAATCAGCTTCCTGTGTGACCTCTTTACGACGGCGTTTGGCTTCGTCTTCTCCAATCAATCCGGCATTAAGATCGGCGTCAATTGCCATCTGTTTACCCGGCATTCCGTCCAGTGAGAAACGAGCACCAACTTCTGCGATACGTCCTGCACCTTTCGTGATGACCATAAAGTTAATGATGATCAGGATGACAAAGACGATGATCCCGATGGCGAAGTTGCCGCCCACCAGGAAGTGACCAAAGGCCTCCACTACCTGGCCTGCCGCTTCGGAACCGGTATGACCGTTCATCAGGATCACACGCGTGGAGGCCACGTTTAGCGCCAGGCGCAGCAAGGTCGAGAACAGCAGGACCGTAGGAAAAGCGGAAAACTCCAGCGTGTTCTGGGTAAACATGGCGACCAGCAAAATCATGATCGCCAGGACGATATTGAAGGTAAACAGCAGGTCCAGCACAAAGGTGGGCAGCGGCAGGATCATCATCGCCAGGATGGTCATGATCAATACCGGCCCGGCCAGCACTTGCCACTGGGTTTCCTTCATATTGGGTAATCGTAACTTGGTGGCGATATTGGCCATCACTCTCTACTCTCTTGTACAAAATCCATCGTCGCGGGGACGGGAAGATCTTTAGGTGTCAGCGGACGTGAGCCATAGCCTTTACGCCAGCGCTTCAGGCCATAAACCCAGGCCAGCACTTCGGCCACCGCGCTATACAGCTCGGCGGGAACCGGCGTGCCCGGGTCACAATGGCGATACAGGGCGCGCGCCAGTGGCGGTGCCTCCAGCATGGGAACCCGGTTCTCTTCGGCCAGCTCGCGAATACGCAGGGCAATCAGCCCACTGCCGCTGGCAACCACCATCGGGGCGCCCATTGCTCCCTCCTGGTACTTCAGGGCCACCGAATAGTGGGTCGGGTTGTTCACCACCACATCGGCGGTGGGAACATCAGTCATCATTCTTTGCTGCGCCATCTGACGTTGCAGTTGGCGGACTCGTGCTTTGATCTGCGGGTCGCCTTCCTGATTTTTGAATTCGTCTTTGATCTCTTTAAGGCTCATGCGCAGCTTCTTGAAGTTGCTCCAGAGCTGGTAAATCACGTCGAAGGCCACCATCGGGATAAGCGATAAAATAATGACCAGCATGCAGCCAATCAGCAGGGCGCTGATATCCGCAAGCGCCATGCCCAAAGGTTCAAAAATCAGGTTGATAAACTTCGCTTTGTTCAACCACAAAAACAGCCCGCCACCGATCCCCGCCAGCAAAACCTTCAGAATGCTCTTCACCATTTCCGACACCATTTGGCCGGAGAACAGACGCTTAATGCCGCTCAGGGGGTTGAGCTTCTTAAGGTTAAATTTGATGGCTTTGGCACTCATATTCAGGCCGCCAATAATTGACGGCGTGACGAGGGCAGTAATAAACAGCCCGCCGACGAACGGCAGGATCGCCAGAAACGCTATTCCCAGTAACGCGGCCGCATGGTGCAACATATGCTGAGGATCGCTGACCAGCAGCCGGTCGAACGTTAAGCCGTTATGCAGCAAATGCTGCAGTTGCTTTGCCAGGTAATTTCCGCCCACGAGCAGCAACCCCCATCCTGCCAGCAGCATGGAAAGGCTTGTCAGCTCGCGCGAGCGGGGAACCTGGCCCTCTTCACGCGCTTTTTGCTTTCGGTGGGGTGTGGGGTCTTCTGTTTTTTCGCTGTCGTTTTCTTCTGACATGGCATAAGCCCGGCGTGATTAGAAGCCGAGTGACTCCAGCAAATCGTCCACCTGCTCCTGCGAGGCGACAATACCTTCCACGCTGGTATCAATCTGTGGACCGTTTTTCAGATGATCGTCACCGTTTTCAGCATCGGCATCGCGCTCGGTCATGTTTTCAACCAGTACGCTGATAAGCTCTTTTTCTACCGTCTCGATAACCTGCATCAGGCTTTGCAGTACCTGGCCGGTCAGATCCTGGAAATCCTGAGCCATCATGATTTCGGTTAACTGACGGTTGGTCTGCTGAGTGATATCCGGCACGGTGTGCAAGAAGGTACGGGTCGCTTTTACCAGTTCACGGGCCTCATCAAGCGGCTGTGGCTTCTCAAACCATGCATCCCAGCGTTCGGTCAGTTGTGACGCGTTCTCGCTTAACCCTTCCTGAAGTGGACGCGCCACTTCTACGCTGGTGAGGGCGCGATCGGCGGCCTGAGAGGTTTTACCTACCACGTAGTTCAGGCGGTCGCGCGTGTTAGGGAACGCGTCAGCCACCTCCATGATAGCCTGCTCCAGCCCGAGGTTGGCCATGCTGTCGCGCAGCAGGCGGGTCAGTTGTCCGATACGTAAAAAGATATCTTTGGCGTTATCCGCCTGCATATTTAACGGGGTGCTCATCATCGTTACCCGAGTTTTTCAAAGATTTTGCCCAGCTTTTCTTCCAGCGTAACGGCGGTGAAAGGCTTGACGATGTAACCATTCGCGCCCGCCTGAGCGGCCGCGATAATGTTCTCTTTTTTCGCTTCAGCGGTGACCATGAGCACGGGCAGTTTTGCCATGCCGGCATCGGCGCGAATGGTTTTAAGCAGCTCGAGTCCGTCGACGTTCGGCATGTTCCAGTCGCTTACAACGAAATCGAAATTGCTGGCACGCAGTTTGTTGAGCGCATCCTGACCGTCTTCGGCCTCATCAATGTGCTTGTAGCCCAGATCCTGCAGCAGGTTACGTACGATGCGTCGCATAGTGGCGAAATCGTCCACCACCAGAAAACGCAGGTTTTTATCTGACATGGGTGAAACTCCTTAACGTCTGACATCCTTTGTGGATGCATTTTTATAATGAAAACTGTCCAGCAGGCACTGGCTGATATCGTCAAGGTCGACGATCTTTTTCGCGCCGCCGAGGGCGATAGCTTCGCGGGGCATACCGAAGACCACACAGGTTGCTTCGCTTTGCGCCAGCGTAAACGCACCGGTCTGCCGCAAATGCAGCAGACCACGCGCGCCATCGGCGCCCATGCCGGTCAGAAGCGCGGCGCTGGCATGTTTGCTGGCCTGACGGGCCACTGAATCAAACAGAACATCCACCGACGGACGGTGGCGGTTGACCGCGGGCGCATCGCTGAGCCTCACCCGATAGCCATTGTCCTGGCCGATGATTTCCATATGCCGATCGCCTGGCGCTATCAGGGCCGTGCCGGGCAAGACGGGCTCACCGTCCTGCGCTTCGCGCACGGCAATCTGGCACAAGGAGTCAAGGCGCTGGGCAAACGAGTGAGTAAACCCTGATGGCATATGCTGGGCGATAACGATCCCCGGGGTGCTGACGGGAAGCGGCATCAAAACCTGACGCAGGGCTTCGGTACCGCCCGTTGATGAGCCGATTGCAATAATGCTTTGCTGGCGGACAGGTATTCCGGCCAGGATGGGACGGGTGCGCTGGCTACGCAGGTTCAGCTTCGCGCGAGCGGCAATGCGGATCTTCTCGACCACCTGTTGGCCCCAGCTCTCAATGTTTTCTGCGGCGCGATGTTCCGGCTTAGGCAGAAAGTCGATCGCACCGTGTTCAAGCGCGCTCAGGGTGGCCTTTGAGCCTCGCGTGGTCAGGGAGGAGATCATAATGACCGGCATGGGGCGCAGGCGCATCAGGCGGGAGAGAAACTCCAGCCCGTCCATACGCGGCATGTCAATATCCAGCGTCAGCACATCCGGATTCAGCTGTTTGATCAGCTCACGTGCAATAAACGCATCTGGCGCTGTTCCTGCCATTTCCATATCAGGCTGCTGATTCACTACCGCGCTTAGCATGTTACGCATCAGGGCTGAATCATCGACCGCCAGCACGCGAATTGGGCTCACCGTATTGTCTCCGTCAGTTCATATACCGACTGCCCGCGCAGGCGCAGCGGAATATGTGAATGCGTAAAGTGTTCTGAATGGCCCACAAACAGCAGACCGCCCGGCTTAAGTAAGCGGGCAAAACGCTGCAACAGACGCTGCTGGGTCGTCGCGTCGAAATAAATCATGACGTTGCGGCAAAAAATGGCGTCAAAGGGACCCGGTACGGACCACGTCTCATCCAGCAAATTAAGTTGCTGATAATGGATAGCCGACAGCAGTTCCCGCTTCGCTTTGACCCACTCACTGTTATCCCCTGCGCCACGCAGAAAATAGTGGCGCTTTTGCGCCAGCGTCAGGGAATCCAGATCGCTCAGGCGATAGACACCGGCTTCCGCTTTGGTCAGCACGTCAGTGTCGATATCCGACGCCCACACGCGCGGCCCGCCGATGGCGGCCCCCAGTTTCTCATCCAGCGTTATGGCGATAGAGCAAGGTTCTTCGCCGGTAGACGCGGCGGTACACCAGACGCGATAGCCGTTGCCTCGTGTGCGCGCATGTTCCGCCAGAATCGGAAAGTGATAGGATTCGCGGAAAAAGGAGGTCAGATTAGTGGTGAGCGCATTAATAAAGTTTTGCCACTCCGGATGTTCTGAATGCGATTCAAGCAGGCCGATGTACTCGCTGAAGCTGGTGAACGCCAGCGTACGGACGCGACGCGAGAGACGATTAAAAATCATCTCTCGCTTTTGGGCGTTGACGACAATTCCCGCGCGCTTATAAATTAATTTGCCGACACGCTGTAATTCGCTGTCAGATAAAGAGAGCGTATTAAGGGATAAGCGTGCAGGAATGCTGTTAATTTCACTCATAGAAAGTGGATTGGCCTTAAACCGGGGTGTTCATTATTTCCTGATAGGCGCCGATCATTTTATTCCGCGCCTGCATGCCAAAACTGAATGAAATAGAAGATTTCTGCATTGCCAGCATTACATCATTCAGGCCGATATCGCTACTTCCGGACATCCATTGCTGTGTTTTGGTTTTCGCATCGACCTGCGTTTTATTTATTTCATTAATGCTGTTAAATAACGCATCAGAAAACGAGGGCATGTCGCCGTGCGAGGTTTTACGCAGGTTCGACGGGCCACTGACCTGCTGCGTCTGCGTCTGAATTTGATCGAGTACGCCACGCATTAAAGTTGCTGACATTGTTCAATTCCTGATTGAAGAGATAAAAAACGGGTGTTGGTTGCACATCTTTTAAACGTCGACAGCTTAACACGTGAATAAAAACGTCAGAAAATCCAATAAGCCGACAGAACTTTGAGCTTATTTATCCTTAAAAAAAATGCCTTTCAGACGATAATGCCCGCCTGAAAATTCTTATATTTTTGAAATCGTCGACATCACTCTCGCGAATTACGTGAGCTGACGCGCATCGCTGATGCGTGCTATTTCATACAGGAATACGGCATGAGTGCCACACTAAATGAATTAACGAATAATCCCGCAGAGCGAATTAAATCGATGCTGAGCGCATTGCGCGGCAGCCCGAAACTCTTGCTGGTGATTTGCGGCGCCGCGGCGCTTTCCGTCATCATCGCCCTGATGTTCTGGGCAAAAGAGCCGGATTACCGGGTGCTGTTTAGCAACATCAGTGATGAAGAGGGCGGTGCGATTGTCGCGCAGTTAACGCAGCTCAATATCCCTTACCGAATTGACACGCCGGGTGGCGTCATCATGGTACCGGGATCGCAGGTGCATGAGGTGCGCATGAAGCTGGCCCAGCAGGGGTTGCCAAAAGGCGGCTCGGTAGGCTTTGAATTGCTGGATCAGGAAAAGTTTGGCATCAGCCAGTTTACCGAGCAGGTGAACTATCAGCGTGCGCTGGAAGGAGAACTGGCTCGCACTATTGAGAACCTCGGACCCATTCAGAGTGCTCGCGTCCATCTGGCGACGCCGAAGCCGTCGATGTTTGTGCGCGAACAGAAAAAACCGACCGCATCGGTCACCGTCAATCTGCTCCAGGGACGTACTCTGGATGATGCCCAGGTGGTCGCCATTACCCATCTTATTTCCAGCGCGGTTACCGGGCTGGCCGCCGAGAGCGTCACCATTGTCGATCAGCGCGGCAATCTTCTGACCCAGAGCGGCTTGCGCGGTCTGCAAACGGCGCATCTTAAATACACCAATGAAATTGAGAGCGACTATCAGCAGCGTATCCAGCGCATTCTTGCACCGCTGGTGGGGGATGAAAACATTCGGGCACAGGTGACGGCGCAGATTGATTTCACCGAGCAGGAGCAGACGCAGGAGCAGTATCAGCCAAATGCCGATCCGCAAAAGATGGCAATCCGCAGCCGCCAGGCAAGCCTCGCAGAACAAGGTAACCGCCGTGGCGCAGGAGGCGTGCCGGGAGCGTTGAGTAATACGCCGCCCGCCCCGGCCACCGCGCCGATCACGCAGCCGCTCAACACACCCGCGGATGACAAAACAGAGAAAGCCGCAGGCACCGGGAGCAGCAATGAACCCGCGCAGCCTTATAACAACCGCAGTGATGAAACGACGAACTTTGAGGTGGATCGCACGCTGACCCACACCAAATCCAATGCCGGACGTATCCAGCGTCTCTCGGTCGCGGTGGTTATCAACCATTTACCGCAGGGCGAAGAGGGCAAGCCGGGACCGATCGGCGAGGCGGAGCTCACCCGCATTAATGCGCTGGTGAAAGAGGCGATTGGCTATAACGCCACGCGCGGTGACAGCGTCAACATTCTCAACTCAGCCTTTAATGGCGTGGTGGAAGAGCCAGTACCGCCATTCTGGGAGCAGGAAAGTTTCTACGCGCTGCTTATGGCGATTGCCCGTTACCTGGTAATTGCGATTATCGCCTGGATTATGTGGCGCAAGCTGGTGCAGCCGGCCTGGATCCGTCATCAGGAAACGACGATTCGCCGTCTGGAGATGGAGAAAGAGGCCCGCGAAGAGCAACAGGCAGCGAAAAAGCGTGCTGCCGAAAAAGAGATGCGCGACCGCGCGCAGCAGCGGGTGGATACCGAACTCAATGGTCAACAGCTGCGTGAGCTGGCGGAGCAGGAGCCACGCGTGATCGCCCTGGTTATTCGTCAGTGGATGAGTAAGGAGCCAAAATAATGAATGCCTCAGAAAAAAGCGCCATCGTCATGCTGACGCTGGGAGATGTCCTCGCTGCGGAGGTGTTTAAACACCTCAACGCCCACGAGGTAAAGCAGATCAGCGCCTCCATGGTCAATATTGCGGGCTTTACCCACGATCAGATGGCTGCGGTGCTGGAAGAGTTTAAGAACGATTCCAGTGAGTATGCCGCGCTGAGCCTTAACACCAACGACTATCTGCGCAGCGTGCTGGTGAAGGCGCTGGGCGAAGAGCGCGCCTCGTCGCTGCTCGAAGATCTGCTGGATACCCATCAGGGAACCAACGGTATTGAGACACTGAACTTTATGGATCCGCAGGCGGTGTTCGATCTTATTCGCGAGGAGCACCCGCAGATTATCGCCACCATTCTGGTGCACCTTAAACGTAATCAGGCTGCGGATGTGCTGGGCAAGTTCGACGATCGTGAGCGTAACGACATTATGCTGCGTATCGCGACCTTCGGTGGTGTACAGCCTGCCGCGTTGCAGGAGCTGACAGAGGTGCTGAATAACCTGCTGCATGGGCAAAACCTCAAACGCAGCAAGATGGGCGGCGTACGTCCGGCAGCCGAAATTCTCAACCTGATGAAATCTCAGCAGGAAGAGGCTGCTATTGAAGCGGTGCGCGAATTCGACGGCGAGCTGGCGCAGAAAATCATCGACGAGATGTTCCTGTTCGAAAACCTGGTGGATGTGGAAGACCGAAGCATTCAGCGTCTGCTGCAGGAAATCGAAAGCGAGACGCTTATCGTGGCGCTGAAAGGGGCAGACGAACCGCTGCGTATGAAGTTCTTCCGCAACATGTCCCGTCGGCAGGCCGAGCTGATGACCGACGATCTGGCCTCTCGCGGGCCGGTGCGTCTGTCTCAGGTCGAGGCCGAACAGAAGACGATCCTCAACGTGGTGCGTCGTCTGGCCGAGTCCGGCGAGATCCTGATTGGAGGCAGCGACGATGCCTACGTTTAATGATAACAACGCTCAGGGATGGCGCAGCTGGCAGCCGGAGAACCTGCTCGGTGATATTGCCGAGCCCCCCCTGCCAACGCTGGATAACACCCAGTCGGATGCACAGCTGAAGGCAGAACTGGCGCGCCTGCGTAAGCAGGCGGAGCAGCAAGGATTTGCTCAGGGACAACAGCAGGGGCAGGAAGAGGGCCGCAAACAAGGCTATGAAGTTGGGCTAAAAGAGGGCCGTGACGCTGGATTTGCACAGGGAGTCGAACAGGCGCGCGTCGAGCAGCAGGCGCTGCTGCGCCAGGCCGGGGAGTGGGTGAGCAACCTCAAACTGTCGCTGGAAAACCTCGACAGCCTGATCCCGGGTCGCCTCGTCCAGCTGTCACTGACGGCAGTACAGCAGCTGTATGGCTCGATCCGTGTTGCGGATAACCACGCGCTGGTTACCCAAATCCGCACCCTCATGAAGCAGGATCCGCTGCTGAATGGCACGTTCCAGCTGTACGTCAGCCCGGAAGAGTTTCCGGCGGTTGAACAGGCGCTGGGCGAGACGCTCACGGCGATGGGCTGGACGCTTCATCGTGACGCGCAGCTGGCAGCCGGCGGTTGTCGGGTTGTTTCACCGGATGTTGAAGTGGATGCCAGCATGGAAACACGCTGGCAGGCGCTCTGTCAGCTGGCGCGAGAGGAACTCTCGCAATGAGCCAGCAGTTAAAAACATGGTTATCAACGCTTGATCGGGTCGAGGAGAGACTGACTCAGGTACCCGATTACCGTCAGTACGGCAAGTTAACGCGTGCCACCGGGCTGGTGATGGAGGCCGTAGGGCTGAAGCTGCCCATCGGTGCGCTCTGTATTGTCGAGCGGCAGACTGAGAAAGGCATCATTGCGGTAGAAAGCGAGGTGGTGGGCTTTAACGGCGAGACGCTCTATCTGATGCCGCTTGAACATGTCGACGGCATTTTGCCGGGGGCACGCATCTACGCGCTGCAGACAGACAGCCATACCGGCAAGCAACTGCCCGTGGGCCCGCACCTCCTTGGTCGCGTGCTGGATGCACAGGGCCGGCCGCTGGATGGTCGTCCGGCACCGGGTAAACCGACCGCCGGGCTTTTTACGCCCACGTTAAACCCGCTGCATCGCGACCCGATTAAAACGGTGCTCGATGTAGGCGTACGCGCAATCAATGGCCTCTTAACGGTCGGACGGGGCCAGCGTATGGGGCTTTTCGCCGGTTCCGGCGTGGGCAAAAGCGTGTTGCTCGGCATGATGGCACGTTTCACCACCGCGGATGTCATCGTGGTCGGACTGATTGGCGAGCGTGGCCGTGAGGTAAAAGATTTTATTGAGAACATCCTGGGCGAGCAGGGGCTGTTGCGGGCGGTTGTGGTGGCGGCACCGGCCGATGTATCACCGATCCTGCGCATGCAGGGCGCCGTCTATGCCACCCGCATTGCGGAAGATTTTCGTGAACGCGGCCTGAACGTGCTGCTGATTATGGATTCTCTGACGCGTTATGCCATGGCGCAGCGTGAGGTGGCGCTGGCGATTGGTGAGCCACCCGCGACGAAAGGCTATCCGCCGTCCGTCTTTGCCCGTCTGCCCGCGCTGGTGGAACGTACCGGTAATGGGGTGAAGGGGGGCGGGTCTATCACCGCGTTCTACACCGTACTGACGGAAGGGGACGACCAGCAGGATCCGATTGCCGACTCAGCGCGTGCGATCCTCGACGGTCATATTGTCTTGTCACGTCGTCTGGCCGAGGCGGGGCACTATCCGGCTATCGATATTGAAGCCTCCATCAGCCGCGCCATGACCGAGCTGATCCCGCACGCGCAGTACCGCCAGGTGCAGCGCTTCAAGCAGCTGCTCTCTGCCTGGCAACGTAACCGCGATCTGGTGAGCGTGGGGGCTTACGTGAAAGGAAGCGACGCTTTACTCGATCAGGCTATCGAGCGCTACCCCTCTCTGGAGGCGTTTCTCCACCAGGCGATCCACGAGCGCAGCGGCTATGAAGAGGCTGTCCGCGCCCTCAGCGGGCTTTTTCCCAACCTAAACGCGTAATCGTGGAGAGCGAATGAACGTTAATAATCCCATGGCTCTGCTGCGCGACATGGCGCAAGAGACGCTGACGGAAACCACCCGCGCGTTGGGTGGCGTTCAGCAGCAGCTACAGCAAGCGGTGGTTCAGCATGAGCAATTGCAGAATTACGAGCGGGAATACCAGCAATCCCTGCGCCAGGGAATGATGGGCAACGGCATGTCGGTGGCGGATCTGGTGAATCATCAGTCGTTTATTTTATCGCTGAAACAGGTCGTCAGACAGCAGGAAGGTCACGTTAACGCCTGTGAAAAGGCGGTGGACCAGGTCAAACAGAACTGGATGCAAAACAAACAACGTCTGAACGCATTTGAAACCCTTATTGACCGTCGCGCGACGGCGCAGGCGCTTGTTGAAAGCCGGCATGAACAAAAGCTGATGGATGAATTTGCCCAGCGTGCCGGACAGAAAAGAGAGAGACTATGAATATTGATATCGCCACCCTGCTATTGGGTGGAACGCAGGGTAAACCAAAGGCGGGAAGGGTTGCTGATGAAGGTTTTAGCCTTGCGATGGATGACAAACTGACGGAACTGATCCAGGTATTTCCCGGTCTCGATCCTCAGGCGCTGGCGGCAGCGTTACCGGTAGAAGGACAGTTGCAGGAGACGCTCAGGCAGACAATGACCGACCTCCCCGCAGTCGACGGTGAGTTACTGGCAGCGAACCCACAGATAACAGACGTTCTGGCGGGTGCGATGTCGGGTGATGGCGAGAGCGAAGAGAATCCATTGTGGCAGTTACAGCAACTGGTTATGCGCAGTGTGAGCGGGAGTGAGATGCCCGCGCGGCCTGATTCAGCTAAACCGGTGGCGACGGTGTCCGGTGATAAGCCCGCTGCACAAAGTGCTGCTGCGCCGACAGCGCTGGTGGCTACTGACAAAACGCCAGCCGCAAACAGTGCTGCGCCGCTTTCACAACCCATTCCCGTTACGAATGACGTTGCGGTAGCGCCTGAGTTCGCGTCTGTTCCCAACGCTGCACCGCTCCCTGCCGCAGTGCGTACCAGTGTCGCCCATGCGCCACAGCAGGTGGTGACCGTCAACCATCCACCCGAGACGCCAGAGTGGAAGCAGTCTGTTAGCCAGCATATTGCGCTGTTTAGTCGCAACGGCCTGCACAGTGCGGAGATCCGTCTGCATCCGGAAGAACTGGGCGCGCTGCATATTTCATTACGTATGCAGCACGACCAGGCGCAGATCCATATCGTCAGCGATCATGCGCATGTTCGTCAGGCGATGGAGCAGGCCATGCCGCAACTGCGTGCAGCCATGGCGGATTCGGGTATCCAGCTGGGCCAGGCAAACGTCAGCGCGGACGGCCAGGGCGCGACAGGTGAACGCGGCGAGACGGCGCAGGGTGAGCATGCACATCAGCATGAAGGCGAAGATGAGCAGGCTGATACCGAAATCGTCCCAACACTGTTAACAACCACACCGGGCAATATATACGGAATAAATACTTTCGCCTGAAGTGTTGAATTACGTTCATGAATGAAATTTTATCGCCTGATTATCAGGGTGATCAAATGGACTACAATAACGGCCATATTGAACTGAGGGTAGCGAGCTACCTTCTCTTATTTATCAGGTGTACGTTCGATGAGTAATAAAAATAAAAAGGTCGCCAGCGGCGGAGGTTCTCGTTCGCTTCTGATGACGTTCCTGTTTTTGACTGCCGTTGCGGCGTGCGGAATTTCCGGCTACCTGTTCTGGGAAATGAAATTCGCGAAACCCGCAGATGTGGCAGTGGAAGGCGCGGTTAAAGAGCCGCCAGCACCAGTGCCCGTTGAGCCTCTGTATGCCTCGATGAATACCTTTACCGTGAGCCTGAAACCGACGGCAAACGAATCGGATCGTGTTTTATATCTGGGGCTGTCTATTCGTGTGGCAGAACAGAAGTCGCTTACTGTGCTGGAAAAATATTTACCGGAATACCGTAGCCGAATATTTATGTTGCTGACCCATCAGACGTATGAAGATTTAGCCACGGATGAAGGAAAACGCCATCTGATTACAACGATTCAAAACGAGCTAAATAAACCGCTGGCGTTTAACCAGTCCATTCGCGTCACTGACGTGCTCATTAATGAATTTATTCTGCGGTAATTATTATGGCTGACAGCTTTTTATCCCAGGATGAGATCGACCGGCTGCTGAACGCAGATGCAGAGAGCAGCAGTGAGCTGCATAACAGCCGGAGCGATGGCGGCATAAAACCGTACGATCCGCATACCCAGCGTCGTGTTATTCGTGAACGTCTGCATTCGCTGGAAATTATAAACGAACGTTTTGCCCGTCAGTTTCGGATGGGGTTGTTTAATTTGCTGCGCCGTAGCCCGGATATTACGGCGGGAAATATCAAGATTCAGCCGTATCACGAGTTTGCCCGTAACCTGCCGGTGCCGACAAACCTGAACCTGCTGCACCTTAACCCGCTGCGCGGAACCTCGCTGATGGCATTTTCACCGGGCCTGGTGTTTATGGCCGTGGATAACCTGTTTGGTGGCGACGGACGCTTTCCAACAAAAGCGGATGGACGCGAATTCACCCCCACCGAGCAGCGCGTGATCCACCGCATGTTGTCGATGGCGCGTGAGGCGTATGAATTTGCCTGGAGCTCTATCTATAAAATCAAAACGGAATATATCCGTTCTGAAATTCAGGTGAAATTCACCAATATCACCTCATCGCCAAACGATGTGGTGGTGACCACGCCGTTTTCAGTGGAGATTGGCTCGCACCGGGGGGAGTTCAATATCTGTATTCCCTTCAGCACCATCGAGCCGCTGCGCGAGCTGCTGAGTAATCCGCCGATGGACAATTCCCGGCATGAAGATACCCACTGGCGCGGCATGCTCGCAAGCCAGATGCGCGAAACGGAGCTCGAACTTGCGGCGCGCTTCGCGGATATCGGCACCCGGCTGTCGAACGTCATGCAGATGAAGAAAGGCGACATCATCGGCCTGGATAAACAGGAGCTGATCGAAGCCAGCGTGGGTGGCGTGCCGGTCTTCACGGCCAGATACGGTGCCGTAAATAATCAATATGCCCTGAAGGTCGAGCAGATGATTCAGCCTTCATTACTATCATTAAACAAGGAGTAATTTCCCCATGAGCGACATGAACACCTCATCGGGTTCTGACGATCAGTCCATTGATAATCTTTGGGGTGAGGCCATGACCGAACAGCACGCTGCGGGAATTACCGACACAATGGGTGCACCACAATTTTCTGATGAGATGAACCTGATCCTGGATATCCCGGTAAAAATGACCGTTGAGCTGGGACGCACCAAGATGACCATCAAAGAGCTGCTGCGCTTAAGCCAGGGCTCGGTGGTCTCGCTGGACGGGCTGGCGGGTGAACCGCTGGATATCTTGATCAACGGTTATCTGATTGCGCAGGGGGAAGTGGTGGTGGTTTCCGATAAATTCGGTATCCGTATCACGGATATTATAACCCCGTCTGAGCGCATGCATCGCCTGAGCCGCTAATGAACGCAACAGATTCCCTCCCGGCCACTGGCTCGGTGCTGATGACGGTAACCGGCGCGCTGGCCCTGATTGTCCTGCTGATGGTCGTACTGGCCTGGGCCGTCCGCCGCAGTGGACTGACGCGTCGTCTGAACGCGGCTCAGGGCACGATAACCCTGGTGGCAACGCAGTCGTTGGGGCCGCGAGAGCGGCTGGTCGTGGTGGATGTGGGCGAGCAGCGCCTGGTGCTGGGCGTTACCGCCTCGCAGATTGCGTGTCTCACGACGCAGCCGCGTCCGGAAAACGCCCCGCAGACAACGGCGCCGGCGGCGACATTTCCGCTGATGCTGGAAAAGCTGCGCCAGACGTATCGTCAGGGAGGTGATCGGTGAATCGCGTTGCGTTACGCCTGTTGCTGGCTACCGGTCTGCTACTGCCCGCTGCCTGGGCGACGGCGGCCAATGCCGATATCACCCTTGGTCAACCCACAGGTGAGGGCGGCTGGACGCTCCCGGTGCAAACCCTTCTGCTGCTGAGTGGCTTTACCTTTATCCCGGCTGTCCTGCTGATGATGACCGGCTTTACCCGCATCATCATTGTACTGGGATTAATGCGAAGCGCCCTCGGCACCCCCACCGCACCGCCAAACCAGGTACTGGTGGGGCTATCGCTCTTTTTGACCTTCTTTGTGATGTCGCCTGTGTTTAGCCAGATCTATGAAAAGGCCTGGCAGCCGCTGCAGGAAAACAAAATCACCATGGAGGTGGCGCTGACGGAAGGGGTTAAGCCGCTGAAGGCCTTTATGCTCGATCAGACCCGTGAAAGCGATCTGGCGATGTTTGCCCGGATTGCGAAAGCACCGGACATCGCTTCCCCTGAAGAGGTGCCGTTGAGCATTCTGATCCCGGCGTTTATCACCAGCGAGCTAAAAACGGCATTTCAGATAGGCTTCACCATTTTTATTCCGTTCCTGATTATCGATCTGGTGGTCGCCAGCATTCTGATGGCGCTGGGGATGATGATGGTTCCGCCGACCACGATTGCGCTGCCGTTCAAGCTGATGCTCTTTGTGCTGGTGGATGGCTGGCAGCTGCTGGTGGGATCGCTTGCCCAGAGCTTTTACAGTTAGGAGACCCGGATGACCCCTGAAAGTGTCATGGTGATTGGCATGCAGGCCATCAAGGTGGGGCTGATGGTATCAGGCCCGCTGCTTGTCGCGGCGCTGGTCACCGGCCTGATTATCAGCATTTTGCAGGCTGCGACGCAGGTCAATGAAATGACCATGACGTTCATTCCGAAAATCCTGATGATTGTCGGGATCGCGGTGGCGCTCGGCCCGTGGATGATGAAAATCTTTATTGAATACACCCGCGCAGTGTTCGCCAGCATTCCTTATGTGATCGGCTGATGGCCTTTGGACTTCCCCTCGATCAGCTTTACGGGCTGGTTAGCCACTACTTTTTTATCATGGTGCGCATTGGTGCGCTGCTGCACGTTGCGCCAGTATTCAGCGAAAAAGCGATCAGCGCGCGGCTGCGTGCGTGTCTGGCACTGCTGATTGCCATCCTGATTGGGGGTTCGCTGCCCGATGCGCAGGTGGGTCTGTACTCCTGGGAAGGCGTGTGGGTGCTGGCAAAGCAGGTGATTATTGGTGCCGCAATGGGGCTCACGCTTCAGCTGCTGTTCGCTGCCGTACGCATGTCGGGTGAAATCATCGGTATGCAAATGGGCTTATCGTTCGCCACCTTCTTTGATCCCGGGGCGGGGAACAGCCCGGTTATTTCGCGCTTTCTCAATTTACTGGTGACGCTGTTGTTTCTGGTCTTTAACGGTCATCTCTGGCTTTTGGCGATACTCGCCGAAACGTTCGAGACCCTGCCAGTCAACGCCACGCCACTGCACGCCGGGGGTTTTCTGTACCTGTTGACGCACGCCGGGCTGATCTTCAGCCAGGGGCTGATGCTCGGTCTGCCGATCGTTTCGCTGCTGCTGTGCATCAACTTCGTCCTTGGGCTATTAAACCGCCTGACGCCGCAACTCTCCATTTTTGTGATTGGCTTCCCGCTAACGCTGACCTTCGGCATGCTGGCGCTGTTTTTACTCGCGCAAACCCTGGCACCGTTCTTTGAGCGTCTGATGGCGACAGGGTTTGAGCACGTGGCACAGCTGATTCAGGCGCTGGTGTAGCGGCGTCAGTTGGTGCAGACGATACGGGCAACGGATTCGGTACCACTGGCCAATACTTTATTATCCAGCATATAGATGGTGCTGGTTGCAACCTCTCCCCGCTCTATATGCGGGTAGACATAGTCTTTGACTTCCCGATCGCTACTCTGATCCCCCAGCTTGCGGTGCTGACTCGTGACCGTCAGGTGGATGCGTTTCCCTTCCACATCCGTGTCAAAACGCACTTCACGGTGTATCGCCGTGGGTCGTCCTGCCAGCTTACCCTCCTTAAAGTGGCTAAGACTGCCAATATAGGTGGTGTGCCCGCTAAAGAGACTGTCGCGATACGAACGATATATCCCGCGTACCAGCGTCGCATTGTTAGCGTCCTCAATGGTGTAATAGGAAGTTGGCGCGACGCACGTGGATTTAAACGGCGAATAATAAATCCCGTAAAATACTTTCCCGCCAAGCCCCACTAACGCGCCAGCGGTGAACAGCAGCGCGAGCCTGAATTTAGTAGAGGCGAAAATAGAACGATTCACAGTCATTCCCTGAGTCCTTTAAGCGTTGTTGACAGGCAATCAGCCCCTGGAACGTGCTCATTTTTTCTGAGCCGGTCGTGACGTAAAGCACCGGGGCAGATTGTTCATCTGCGCGTCTGTCCAGCACGTGTTGCTTATAGGTTTGCAGCGTGGCTTCAATAAGCGCTTGTTTGTTCTGGTCGCTCTGCTGAACCAGCACTTCCGCACCAGGCGGTATGCCGGGTCCATTCCACGGGACAAAATGCACAGGGATTGGGCTAAAGAAGAAAAGGTTTCGCAGTAAAATAGCCAGGCCCACGCCCGCGAACAGACCGGCGAGGGTGACACCCACAGCAAGCGTAATGGATTGACGTGCGCGCGGTAGGGCAGGGGCAACGGTTGGGGAGGTTGTCGTGTCTGTTTCGGCGAGCAGCACAGGTGACTTCGCGTCTGGTGCAGGCTGCTCCGCACCGTTTTCCCGTACGACCAGCCGGTAACCGCTGCGCGTTACGGCGACGAGGGTGACTGTTTCGTGCACCTCAAGCTGGGCAAATGCGCGGCGAAGTTTTGTTATCATCACTCGCACACTGTTTTCTGTGACTTCCACGCCAGCGCTGCGCCAGCCTATATCCATCAGCTGTTCCTGCGACAGCACCTCGCCCTGTGCTTCCGCCATGGCGGCGAGGCACAGGCAGGCACTTTGGGGGAGCGTGACGTTGGCTTCCCGGTCCGTGCGGGCAAGCGTGCGCGTCTGAAGTTCCAGCGTCACGCCTGTTCCAATCGCGATGTAATTGAGCATAGTTATTTGATTCTTCTGGTGTAATGGGTATCGCTGTTGGCTATTGTAATTAATAGTAATGATTCCACTTTATTGCTAGCGAGTGGTCAGAGCGACATGCTTTTTATGTCGTACTTCATTTTTTTGCAACCACTAAGTAATAACAGCCATACCCACTTTAAGGTTATTAATCGGTGGTAAAATAACCTTGTTAATTGTCTGGTGAAGTGAATTTAATTTTAATCATATTAAAACCAATTGCTTACCTTTGGTGCGGTCAGACCACCAGGCATAAGGCTTTGCTGGGGAGAGGCAATAAACGTCTTGAGTTAATAAAAATTAATATGACAAAGATTATTAATTGTAGGGAAGAGTGTATGGGAATGGTTGCGCAAGAAGACCATCAATTTATACTGTTGTAAACACATGTCATTGAATTTATTAAACAGTAAATATTTTACAAGGAAGGCTAATGTTCACTCTCACGCGTTGTTTACAGACGTCAGATACCCCTGCGATGTTGCCGGTCTTTATTTGCCGCCTGGTGATGGGGGTCTTTTTCTTTACGGCCGGGTTTAATAAGTTATTTGTTCCTGAGAACCAGTTGCTGATGCTGGATACCCTGCACGATGCCGGTATTCCTTTTCCTGCCGTGATGGCAGTGGTCGTGGCATTTCTTGAATGTTTTATGGGGATGCTGTTAACGCTGGGTTTATTCACCCGTTTTAGTGCACTGACGCTGATGATAATCAGCAGCGTCGCACTGGTCACGATTGGTATTTACACTATTCCACCGGGGCTTAACCTGATAGCCTGGCTGAGCTGGCTCTTTTACCTGCCAGAAGCGCTTTATATCGTTCTGGGGCTGGTACTGATGAGCCTGGGCGGAACCTGCTATAGCGTCGATGGCTGGCTGGTTAAGCGCTGGCAGAGTGTGCGCAAAATTATTTTTATCGATGGATAACAGGAATGCGCTGTTATCAACGGTTTGAAGAGCATATTTCCTGACCCCCGCATAATAAAATAGCCCTGTTGAGGCAGCGTCGTGCTGCCGTTTAACGTACAGGCGCTAAATACATGGTTTTCACAGTCATACTGATCATTATCTTTATTACACTCCTGATTCTGGTGCAGACCGGCATCATGCCCTGGTTTATCCGCACCGAAGGGCAGCGCCTGCGCACGCAGGTTGATACCCTCGCGACCCAGTTACGTGAACAGCTCGATCGTGTTGAAGCACAGCAGCGCACGGTGACCGAAAGTGTCGTGACCCTGAAAAGCTTCGCCATGGACAAGGGGCCTCCGGGGGAAACCGACGTGGCGGAAGAGGCGGGGAGCCATCGTCAGTTCTTCAATGCGCTGGTTAAAGAGATGGGCGAGCGTCTGGGGGGCCGGGCCTGGATGGTGGAGGATACGGGACGCATTATTGGTGATGCCGCAGGGGCGCCCAATGTGCAATCCCTCAACGATACCGACCTGCCGATGGCAGTGCCGCTACGTTCGCTTCTGGCTCAGTCCGGAGAGGGGTTGCGACATACCCGTTTTCGTAGCGCCAGCGGTGAACATACGCTGGTGGTCGTGCCAATTGCTGATACGCCGTGGCAGCTGGCCATTGACGTACCCACCCGTCGCATGGGGGAGCGACCAGGGATTCTCCTGCACAAGCCCTGGCCGCTGGCGGCCCTGCTGCTGGTGTCTACGCTCACGCTGCTGCGAAGCCTCAACCTTCATCTTTCTCGTCTGAATGAAGAACTCCCCGCACAGTTAAAAAGCGATCAGGGAGCGCATTTACCACCGCTGATGAAAGATATCGGCGAGCAGGTGAATGTGATTGCACGCGCTGCCATGACTATTGCCCAGGAAAATGAGCGTTTGCTGCGCGTTCCTGAGGCCAATCCGAATACCCTGGCAACGCTGAGCGAAAGTGCGACCCATGTCGTCCAGGCGATGGGGGCGTTGAATGATGCTGCTCTGAACATTGCCAACAGCAGCGGCACGCTGGTACAGCTTGCCAGCCGGGCCTACAGCTACTCGATGGATAATGAAGAGAGTGTTTTTGCTGTGGAGTCACGCAATCTAGCCAGCCGTTGCGCGCGCTCTTCGAAAGAGCTCAGAGCCTTAATTGACGATGCGATGATGCAGGCACAAAGCGGTGTGCCATCCGTTGCGCACAACAACAGCGTGTTGATTGAAGAAGTGTATACGGTGGCGAATGCGTTAACGCAGCGGGTGAAGGGCTAATCCTCGCCATCAATAATTCCACCTTAAATTTTTTCTTTTAGAGTTGTTATTTATGTTTACGTCACTTCAAAGTAGAGCCTTCTTACTGGTCTCTGCTTTCTTTTTATTGCTTACGGCACTCACCGTCTGGGTCGTGCTGCATTTTGTCGCCCCCCAATTGCTGAAAAACGAATACCGGCGCGTCCACCATGAAATTGGTGAGCAGGCTGCCGCCATTACGCAACTGATGTCTCGCGTAGAGGCGCAGCAGCGCACTATTACTGAAACCGTCTCGCGGCTGGATAGCGCGGATATCGATCGTTTGCTTCCTGCGCTGGTTGATCAGTACGGCGATGCCACTCTCTTTGGCGGCGGCGTGTGGCCGCTGCCGGGAAAGCGAGAGCCTGGTATCGAAAAGTACAGCACCTTCTTTGCCCGCGACGCGCAAAAAACGCTGCGTCTGAATACCACCTGGAATCAGCCTGATGCCCCGGCCTACTGGCAGCAGCCGTGGTTTAAGGCGGGGATGCGCGCGGCGAAAGGACAGTGCGCCTGGGCTGAGGCCTATATGGATGCGGCGAGTCCTCAGCCGCGCACCAACTGCGCGATGCCCATTTATCGTGATGGCCAGCTATGGGGAGTGGCGACGCTTGACGTCACGCTGGGCTTCTTCAATCAGCTTGCCCGTAAAATGGCTGAACCTCTGGAAGGTGGCGTGCTGATTGTAGAGGCCAGCGGCAAAATTGTGGCTTACAGCCGAGCAACGGATAATACGCCGGCGCTGAAAAACATCAGCGAGATCCCCGGCAAAGAGATTGCCCTGCTGCAGGCGATGTTAAGCCGGCAGGTGGACGGTCACAGTGAGCAAACCTATGACGCTGAGGATGGCGAACACACCATCTTTCTCTATCCGATTGCCGGCAGTCCGTGGTTTGTGGCGACCGATACCCGGAGCAGCGTGCTAAGCAAGCAGACCCGCGATATTTTAGTGCGTCTGGCGATGGTACAGATCCCGCTTCTGCTTCTGCTGGCTGGCGTACTGCTCCTGAGCGTTCGCATCCTGATGCGTAATCTTCAGGGGGTGGGAGAGCGTCTCGCTGCGCTTTCTGCTGGCGGTGCCGATTTGACGCGCCGTCTTCCTGAGAGCGGTACACAGGAGCTGAACGCGATTGCCACCCACGTGAACACGTTTATGAATTATCTTCAGGGACTTTTGCAACAGGTCGGGGCCAGCACCCGGACCATTGCCGCGGCATCACACCAGATTGCCGACGGCAACCTGTCGCTTTCGTCGCGTACCGAAGAGCAGTCTGCTTCGCTCACGCAAACGGCAGCGTCGATGGAGGAGATTGCCGGTATCGTGGCCAACAATGCGGATAACGCAGAGCATGCCGACAGGCTGGCGACGCAGGCTGCAGGAATTGCCCGGCGCGGCGCGGCGCTAATGAACGCGGCGGTGGACAAAATGGGCCATATTGAATCGTCTTCAGCGCGGGTGGCGGATATTGTCGGTGTGATTGACGGTATCGCCTACCAGACCAATATTCTGGCGCTGAATGCGGCGGTGGAGGCCGCGCGTGCCGGTGAGCAGGGTCGCGGGTTTGCCGTGGTGGCCACAGAAGTCCGTAACCTCGCCTTGCGTTCCTCCAGCTCCGCGAAGGAGATCCGCGAGCTGATCAACGAGGCCGTGAGCGGCGTACAGGACGGCAGTCGCCTGGTGCAGGATGCCGGAGAGACGATGAATGCGCTGGTAACGTCCGTGGGGGAGGTCTCCACCCTGATGGAAGAGGTCAAGACCGCCAGCCGCGAACAGCGTGCGGGTATCGAACAGGTCAACGTCGCGGTTTGCCAGCTCGAAGGCGCGACCCAGCAGAATACGACGCTGGTAGCGGAACTGTCGTCGGCGGCGAAAGCAATGGAAGAGCAGTCCATGGAGCTGGAAAGCGTGGTGAAGCGGTTTAACGTTTAACTTTCTTTTTTTGCCGGGCGGCGCTGCGCTTGCCCGGCCAACGAACTGCACCGAATACACCTTCTCCCGTGAGGGTGGAAGTACAGCCTGGCACAGACTCCCCCCTCTCCCTTGGGGGGAGGTACACCCTGGCACAGACTCCCCCCTCTCCCTTGAGGGAGAGGGCTGGGGTGAGGGGGAAAATACAGCGCCAGACTTCATGCTTTTCATCCCATTTGTTCGTTTTTCTGAAGACGCCTCGCAAGTTTAAATTTCTCCCTAATGACCCTCTGTTAATCCCTTATTGCCGGGCGTAATGTGCACGCGCGTCAGCCACAACCGACGTCGGGATTGACCTCCTGAAAAATGCACTGGGGACAACGCATACCATTTTCTGGAGGTTACGCTATGGCTTTACATCATCTCTTCACTACCCCGTTTGACCATCACACCGATTTCACTGATCTTGCTGACCACTGCGAGCGCTTTTGCGATGCGCTGTTGGAAGAGCGCGATCCCGTCGTAAAAGCAGCATTATGCGGTCGCTTAGGCGCCTGTCTGGCCATACTGAAACCGACGCTAACCGATCCGGTTCCGCCCCATCTGGTGGACTTTTTGACTGTAGACAGTGAACCCGTAACGTACCCGGAATTTAACCCGGAAACCGATCAGCTTTGCCGCTACTGCGAAGTGATTACCCAACAGCTGCTGGGGGGAGGGCTCTCTGACAATAGCGAGCGGGTGATGATGGATTTACTGTATGACCTTACCGGCTATTTTGCCGAACGACTGAAGTTCCCGCGCTGGATACGCACGCAGGAAGGCGTGGCGTTGATTGAATAAAAAAAGCCCTCCACCAGGGAGGGCAACCGCGCATGGAGGAGATGCGCGTAAGTGTTTGAGGGGGTTACGCAGATTAACGCAGCAGGGACAGCACGTTCTGCGGAACCTGGTTGGCCTGGGCCAGTACCGACACGCCAGCCTGCTGGAGGATGTTGGCACGGCTCATGGCGGACACTTCTACGGAGAAGTCGGCATCCTGAATACGGGAGCGCGCTTCGGTGGTGTTGATGATGTTGGTGTTCAGGTTGGCAATGATGGAGCTGAAGCGGTTCTGAACGGCACCCAGGTCGGCGCGGAAGTCGGCAACCTTAGTGATAGCTTTATCCAACTGGTCGATAAGATTATCAGCAGCCGCGCCTGAGTGTGCCTTAGCGAAAACATACGCATCTCGTGCGTCTGGATCAGCCACGTTCTGAACGTCGCCAGAGGTTGCATTCAACTGGAAGGACTTCACTTCACCTGATTCACTTACTGCATAATAAGTGTTGGCTGTGCCACCAGAGAAGATTTGAATCCCGGTATTGGCGGCAGAGTCAGAGAATGCTGCTTGAGAAATTTCCTCTAGCTTTGCATCATTTAGTTCGAAATCACCCATACCACCGATGCCCTTAAGCATCTCACCAGTTTTAACAACTGCAGGAACAAACGTACTGAGACCATTACGCAATACATCTGCATCCAGAGGGCTCAGCTCAGCTCCCTTTGCTGGCGTGAATGTCAGTTCAGCTCCTGTTGCATCTATTGTGCCGGGATCGATTTCAAAGACTTTGTTAGCTTCAGCACCTGCGGTCAGTACTGCATATATTTTGGTATCCGTACCAGTACCTGTAGTAAAGACTTCCAGATCGCTTGCATCAGTCTGCGTACTATCAATGGCTTTAGCAATCTTGGTTAGTTCACCTGCAGTTGCTTTCCAGCTTTTAGTACTAACATGGCCAATATCAATGTCGGCATCCACATTAACGACCGTACCCTGTTCAACGGTTGGATCTTCAATCTTTGACTTAATTTTAGCAAAGTCGTCTCCGAAGTTCTCAAGACCCAGTTCTTTCAGGTTCAATTCGTTCAGATTGATATCAATGGTGTCGCCATCTTTATCGCCGATCTGAATGGTGATTTTATCCTTAGAACCGTCGAATACTTTCACACCGTTGAAATTGGTGACGTCTGCTACACGCTGGATTTCTTCCAGACGGGAACCAATCTCTTTCATGATAGATTTGCGGTCATCTTCAGAGTTTGTGCCGTTCTTCGCCTGTACGGTCAGCTCGCGGATACGCTGCATGTTCTCGGTCACTTCTTCCAGCGCGCCTTCGGTGGTCTGCGCCAGGGAGATACCGTCGTTGGCGTTACGCGCCGCCTGAGTCATCCCGCGGATGGATGAGGTGAAGCGGTTGGAGATGGCCAGACCCGCTGCATCATCTTTTGCGCTGTTGATACGCATACCGGAAGAGAGGCGCTGAATCGCGGTGCCCAGAGAAGACTGGGATTTGTTCAGGTTGTTCTGAGCCATCAGGCTCAGCGCGTTGGTATTAATGACCTGTGCCATTGTTTATATCCTTTTAAGTGATAATAACTGTATGTGCTATGCGTTCGTTGATGCGCATACTGAATTCATCGGGGAAAATAAAAATGACTAAATTATTTTTTTTAGGTTTTTTATAAACCAAAGAAATACGCTCACAACTGACCTTAATTACACAAATAGCCCAACGCAATAGCGTAATAAGCCCACAATTCTGTTCTGGGGAAGGGTAATCATTGTTGACCTATAAATGAAAAATTAAACTTACGTCTCTATTACCCGATAGGAATAGTGACAGGCTAACCTATTTCAAGAGGAACATTTTATTATGGCATCAACCAATTTCTTAGGCGTTGGCTCTAACCTGCCGTTCGACCAGTGGCTGGCGGTGGCACGCGAGGGGATTAGCCAAAAGCTGAACCCCTATTTGCAAAAGCAAAGCACCTTTCAGGGGCAGATTTCCGCGTGGGGTTCTATCTCCAGTGCGCTGAGTACCATGAAGGACAATCTCGGAAAACTTGAGAATGAAGGGTTCAATGGTGTCAGCGTCAGCGACAATAAAACCTTTAAGGCCACGGCAGGCAGCGGGGCGATCCCTAACAGCTATTCTGTTGCCGTAAAACAGCTGGCGAAAGCGCATCAGTTGGGGTTTGAGAATGACACGCGTAATAAACCTATCGGTGGAACCGGCGCGCAAGTTAAAATTAGTGTAGGTGACGGCAACCCCCTTGAACTTAATTTAAAGGCAGATGAAACGTCCCTCGATCAGATTGCCAAAAAAATCAATGCGCAGAATGGCGATGTCGTTGCAGAAGTGATGACGGTCAAAGAGGGTGAGCACAGGCTTATTCTTACCTCAAAAAAAACCGGTGATGCTGGCGAGATGAAAATTGAGGTGAGTGGTAATCAGAAGCTTAAGGATATGCTCACCGATCCCAATCCGGCTTCGGAAACGAAACCACAAAACGCAAAAATTGAGCTGAATGGGGAAGAGGTTATTCGTAGCTCCAATACGATTAACGATCTGATTACCGGTGTGACGCTGGAGCTGCGTGAGGTCTCGGAAAAAAATCCTGACTACACTGGTGCTCCAGGTGAAAGTGAATACAAAACCGAGTCCCTCACCATCACCGAAGACACCTCAAAAGTGAAAACGCTGATTGAGGAGTTCGTGAAGAATTACAACAGCTACCTCAGCACCGTCGCCAGCGCCACCAAATATACCGCGCCGGATCGCGACAGCCAGTCAACGGCTCCCGCATCTACCAACGGCGCGCTCTTCAGCGATGGCTCGCTTCGCCGCCTAACCAGTCAGCTTAAAGCGACCGTGGGGGGGAACTATCCCGATGCCGATGCCGTTATACAGTCGCTCGGCAGTATCGGTATTACCGTGAAGTTTGATGGCAAGATTGGCGACGAGCGTGGCGGGATTCTGGGTGAGTTGTCGATTGATACCAAAAAGCTGGATGCGGCACTGAAAGACAACCCTAAAGCGGTGGAAGCGCTGTTCCTGGGCAAAGACGGTAAAGAGGGCATCAAAGATCGCATGGAAGGTATTTTTGATACCTACCTCGGTGATAAAGACGCCATCACCAAAAAAGAGGGCGTGATCGAAACAGCTCTTGAGTCGCTGCGAGAGCAGGATAAACGTATCGGCAAACAAATCACGGCTATGGAACGGCGTATTGAAGAGGAAATGGCGCGCAAGGAAAAAGAGTATCAGCGTCTCGACAAGGTGATAAGCGATATGAACAACATGAGCAGTCAGCTACAGGGTTCGCTGGCAGGGTTGATTTAATTTTTATCATAATCCGGGCAGGATACTGCCCGGCAGGATTTTACGATGTACACCAATAATGGCTATAACGCCTATACCGCTGTCTCGCTGGACAGCCAGATTGCGGGCGCCACACCGCATCAACTGATTGTCTTGCTGTATGACGGTGCCATCAACGCCATGCGCCGGGCGGAAATCTACTTTCAGTCCGGCAATATTGCTCGCCGTGGGGAGATGATCTCCCGCGCGATTAACATTATCGACAACGGCCTGCGCGCCGGTCTGGACCATGAAAAGGGCGGGCAGATTGCCGCCGAGCTGGAGAGCCTGTACGAATATATTTCGCGCACGCTGCTGGAGGCGAATCTCAACAAATCTGGTGAAAATCTGCCGCATCTGATTTCGCTGATGACGGAGATGCAGGAAACCTGGCAGGCCATCAACCCGGAAAACAAGCAGGTGAAACATGGATAACGCAGTGCTGTCACTTATTGAGCAGATGCTGGTGAGCAATGCGACGCTCCTGCGACAGGCCGAAGACGGTGAGTGGGACGCATTTGTTGAGGAGTCGGCGGCCTATTCCATCGGCATGAGAACGCTGTGTGAAATCGATTTGACCCAGCTGGCACAACACAATAAACAGCAGGTGGTGGGGCAGTTGGGGCATCTGCTGGATGTCGATGCACGCCTCTCGCGTGCCATTCAGGACCGCCTCTCCACGCTTGGCACCGAACTGTCCACCATGCGTAAATCCAGCGCCTCAGCGAAAGCGTATACCGCGATTTAATTCCTCTCTTTGTTTCAAAAAACATGCACGGATGGCCTTCCGCCCCTTGGGGGAGGGGCATCTGTTCCTGCTTCCTGGGTAAAAAAAAGCTCGCCAGAGGCGAGCAAAGAGGACAACGCAGACAGAATGGGTCAGATGGTGATGTTGTATTTGTGGCCGCCAGAAACCTGGCTGGATTCCCCCGCCGGGCCGTAAAGCGAACTGTTGCGCCCTACGTGATCAATCGCTTTTTGAATGTGCTGGTTTTTCTTCATATGACTCTGCAGCAGCGATTCCACCTGTTGATTGAGCGCTTTCGTGTTGCGCACTTTTTCATTGACCTGCTGCCAGCTCGAAAACAGTTTTCCGTGGCCAGGGTAGGGGGCCTGAGTGGCACTGTGCTGCTCCTGCTGGCGGCGCATGTCGTCATAATATTGAATGGTCGTCAGAAGCTGATTTTTATTGTCTGCCAGCACCTGTAGAGAAACCGGGTTTATCTGCGCACGGTTGAGCTGATTGACCTCTTCAATCATGATCGCCTCCAGTTCATCCAGAGACGTTTTCATTTGCGTGAGAATGGGATAAAGCTTGTCCATAACGGTCCTGCTTGCGGTTAAAACTGAAAGATATCCTGCACCATGGCTTGAGCAATTTTCTCAGGCTCTATGCGCAGCGACCCTGTCGCCAGCGCGGTGCGGATCGCCTCGACGCGCGCGTAGTCAATATCGCGGCTGTCATCGTTCTGGATCTTTTTCGTCAGTGTGGTCAGGGTGACGTCGGTTTTGTCATCCTGACGAGGCTGCGTCACGTTAGCTGACACGTCGCCGTCCTGCGGGTGAATACGCGCGCGCAAATCCTGAGTGGGCGCGATTTTCGTAATCGGCGCAGTGTTCTGGCTGCTGGAGATGCTCATAATTGTCCTCACAGATAATGATTTTATGTGACTGATACTTCTTTCATCGGTGATTCACAAAAAACCTAAAATTTATTGTTGTGAAATAATGATGACCTGTCCTGACGAATCGACTTTCCCGCTCACGGTGCGCCCGCCAGCGGTTTTCACTTTCAGCGTCTCATCCACCGCCGCGTTGTTTAACGCCTTTCCCTGGCTGCGAATACGAAAGCCGGAGCCGGTGGTGACCAGGTCCACTGTCTGCCCGGCGCGCAGCCGCCATTGCTGTCGGAGCTGATTTTCCAGCAGCGGTTTGCCGGCGACAACAGCGCGCGTCAGGCGCTGACCCACTATCTCATCGGGATTGAAGATCAGGCCGGTGGGCTGGTGCTCAAGATTGCCAGTGACGGGCTCAATGTCGCTGCGCTGAACAATGGCCCCACCCGGCAGACTCTGGCTGGCAATCCACCACGTGCCCTGAGCACTGAGGCGCACGGGAAGGAAGTGGCGACGAGACCCACACTGCGCCAGCACGGTGCGTTTGCCGGTAAGGCGACTGTCGCGCCCGACCAGGCTCAGTTCAGGGTTATCGCAGACGGCCTCCAGCTGCGCGGGGGTGGCGAGCAGCGAAACCGTGCGGACGATATCAGGCCCCGACTCGGGTTGCTGAATCAAGGCATCCAGCTTGAGCAACAGGCGCTGTTTTGCCGTTTGGGTTGACGGAACGCTGGCGAGGGCGGAGGCCGAACACAGTAAAACGGCTACTGTCGGGCTGAATAATCGCAACTTCATCGTATTGCCTTTATAGAGCGGGATGATAATAAAAAGTGGATAAATTATATACGTTCCTCGAGGGGTTTTATTGAATTAAATAGTGACATCTTTGGCGGTAATTAAATTAATCATTGTTTTAACTTTTCTCTGGCTCGTTCTATTTCCCTAAATGCGCCTATTTGTGTCGGGTCTTTGCAGTGTGATATTTCACCCACGGTGACTACACTAACGCAGTTTAAATAATGCGAAGCAGGAACTCTATCGTTATGAATAAACTCGATGACGCCTTTCGCTTTCAGCAGCAGGCATTAGGTTTGCTGTCGCGCCGTCAGGATATTCTGGCGTCGAATATTGCAAATGCGGATACGCCAGGCTATCAGGCGCGAGATATCGATTTTACCGGGCAGTTAAAACAGGCCATGGAAAATAATTCGATGGCCAAATCACCGGTCTCACTTTCGTTGACGTCTCAGCGGCATATTGAAGCGAAAGCAAAGCCTTTTGATGACAGTCAACTGCTTTATCGCGTGCCGGATCAGCCGAGCGCCGACGGTAATACCGTGGATATGGATCGTGAGCGCGTGAATTTCGCGGATAACGCCATGAAATACCAGTCGAGCCTGACCTTCCTGGGCGCGGATATTAAGAAAATGATGACAGTGTTAAGTCAGGGGTAATAAACGATGTCGCTTTTTAGCGTATTTGATATTTCGGGATCGGCAATGGCTGCCCAGTCCCGACGCCTCAACGTCAGCGCCAGTAACATGGCGAACGCTGACAGCGTGGCGGGGCCAGACGGCCAGCCGTATCGCGCCCGTCAGGTGGTTTTCCGTGTCGACAACTCTGTCGGGCAGGAGATCGGCGGCGTTCAGGTGAGTGACGTGGTGGAAAGCAGCGCACCGGATCGTCTTGTGTACGAGCCGGGCAATCCGCTTGCCGACGAGCAGGGCTATGTGCGTATGCCGAACGTTAACGTCATGAACGAGATGGTCAACACCATTTCGGCTTCCCGCAGCTACCAGGCCAACGTGGAAGTGATGAACTCCGCCAAAAGTCTGCTGCTGAAAACATTAACTCTTGGTCAGTAAGGACGCATATGGCGGTCTCTTCAATTAACAACAACGGCGGCGGCTACGGTGGTATTGGTGGCGGTGATAGTGCGGCCGATCTGTCAAATCATTTTATGACGATGCTGGTGGCGCAGATGCAAAACCAGGACCCCACGAACCCAATGGACAACAACCAGCTCGCCTCGCAGCTGGCGCAGTTCAACATGGCGTCTGGGGTGGAAAAACTGAACAACGCTGTCGTCGGCGTACAGGCCATGATGGGCCAGCTTGCCAGCATGAGTGCCACTTCCTGGGTGGGCCGCAGCGTGCTGATTGAAGGCGAGCCAAAGGTCTCCTTTGGCAGCTCAGGCATTGGTATTCACCAGGCGGGCGTAGTGACGCCGCCGAAGCGTGACACTGATGACATCAACTTCGCGCTAGCCGGCGATGCCGAGACGGTGACCGTGACCCTGCATGACGGCGATCAGGCCTATACCGCCGAACTGAAAAACGTCAAGTCCGGCATGAACAAAATCAGCCTGGACGATCTGAAAGACTTCAAGCCGGCGCAGCCACCGCTTGATAAAGAGTACACCGTGAGCATTGAAGCCTCTAACCCTGAAGGGGAAGCACCGACCGTGTATACCCTGGTTCAGGAGCAGGTGCAGGGCGTCTCGATGGATGTCAACGGCCCGATCCTGCACCTGCGGGATCACGATCCGATCGGCATGGAAAAAGTGTTCGTCATTCAAAACAATCTTACCTACGGAATGTAATCATGGGTTTTTCACAAGGTCTTAGCGGCCTCAGCGCCGCCGCAAAAGCACTGGATGTGGTGGGTAACAACATCGCCAACTCGCAGACCGTCGGGTTTAAAGCGGGTTCTGTTGCCTTCTCCGATATCTTTGCCGGTTCAGCCGGCCTCGGCGTACAGGTCGCGGGCACCAGCCAAAACTTTGGCGACGGCGGCCTGAAGGCCGGCAGTTCTCCGCTGGATATGGGCATCACCGGGAAAGGGTTCTTCCGCATGGTGGATGCCGCCGGTAGCGTATTCTACGGACGTAACGGCGAGTTTAAGGAAGATGCTAACGGCTATATCGTCAACAAGACTAACGGTCTGTTCTTAACGGGCTATCAGGCCACGGATGGGGTGATCAACCCTGGCGCGCCTGTAGGGCCGATCCGTATTCCAAAGGACGATATGCCACCGGCGGCCTCGACGGCAGGTTCACTGACCGGCAACCTGAAGTCGGATGACAAAGTTATTGATCAAGCCGCCAATCCTTTCGATAAGGACAAACCAGAAACTTACAACCATATCAGCGAGATTGAAGCGACCGATAACCTGGGCAATAAGCACACCGTGAAGGTTTACTTCGTTCATACGGGGGATGGCGAGTGGAAAGCTTACGCGGAAGATTCTACCGCGCCTGGTGCGAAGCCGGCAGAGCTTGATCTGAAATTCACTGAAGGCAAGTTAACCGGTGCAAATGACCTGGTTATTGAGAGCGCGGCATACAGCGGTGGCCTGCCTCTTAAACTGACCATGGATTTGAGCAAACTGACGCAGTACGCCAGCGATACCCAGGTCAAGTTGGGTGAAATCGACGGTCAGGCTCCGGGTAAATTCAATAGCTATCAGGTCAGCGACACCGGTGAAGTGACGGCCATCTACAGCAACGGTAAACGTCAGGTGGTGGCGCAGGTGGTACTGGCAGACTTTGCCAACGCAGGCGGCCTGGAACCGCAGGGCAACAACCTGTGGGCAGAAACCGTGCAGTCCGGCCAGCCGTTCCTGGGCCTTTCCGGCAGCGGTAGCTTCGGGGATGTTACGGGCGGCATGGTGGAACAGTCGAACGTAGATCTGGGCGAAGAGATGGTCAACATGATCGTCTACCAGCGTAACTACCAGTCCAACTCGCAAACCATCAAAACCCAGTCTGAGATCCTGCAGACGCTGGTTAACCTGCGTTAAGGCTGAGTGATGGATCGCGCTATCTATACCGCCATGAGTGCCGCCAACGCGGCGCTCAACCGCCAGGCGGTCACCTCAAACAATCTGGCGAACAGCTCTACCGCCGGTTTCCGCTCTCAGCTTGCCGCGTTTCGTTCGGTACCCATCGAAGGTGAAACCCTGCGTACGCGCGCGCTGGTGGCGGAATCCACCCCCTTTCACGACACCACCATGGGGCCCATCACCCACACCGGGCGCAGCCTGGATGTGGCACTGCCGCAGAACGGCTGGCTGGCGGTGGCGCTGGATGACGGCAGCGAAGGTTATACCCGCAACGGCGCAATCGAGGTGGATCAAGACGGAGTGCTCAGCGTCAACGGCCGTCCGCTGATGGGTGATGGCGGCCCGCTGGAAGTGCCGCCGCAGTCACATATCACTATCGGCACGGACGGCACCGTCTCCGCGCTCGGTATGGGCGATGACCCCACGGCTCTGGTCCCTGTCGGGCGCATTAAGCTGGTCAACGCGGAAATCAATGCCCTGCAGCACGGCGACGACGGTCTGTTTCGGTCAGCCGCGGGTGACGTGCTGGCACAGGATGAAACCCTGCGCCTGACGCCGGAAGCCATCGAAGGCAGCAACGTCAGTCCGGTGCACGCGATGACCCAGATGATCGCCAACTCCCGTGGCTTTGACATGAACATGAAGGTCATTCGCACCGCCGACGAAAATGCCCAGAAGGCTAACCAGCTATTAAGCGTGAGCTAAGTTCGCGCAAGGAGTCACAACATGATTCGTTCTTTATGGATCGCTAAAACCGGGCTGGAAGCACAGCAGCTCAATATGGACGTTATTTCCAACAACCTGGCGAACGTCAATACCAACGGCTTTAAGCGCCAGCGCGCCGTGTTCCAGGATCTGCTCTATCAGAACATGCGCCAGCCAGGCGCCCAGTCCACCGAGCAGAACACCCTGCCGAGTGGTCTGCAACTGGGTACCGGCGTGCGTCCTGTTTCCACCCAGCGGGTACATACTCAGGGCGGATTGAACCAGACCGGCGATGAATACTCCGTTGCCATTGAAGGTGAAGGTTTCTTCCAGGTGCAGATGCCGGACGGCAGCACTGCCTATACCCGTGACGGCCAGTTCTCAAAAAGCCCGGACGGACAGCTGATCAACGCTGAAGGGTATCCGATCCAGCCGGGCATTGTGATCCCGCAGGATGCCAAAAGCATCACCATTGGCAGCGATGGCCTGGTGAGCGCGAAAATTCCTGGCCAGGCAGAAGATCAGCAGATCGGCCAGCTGACGCTGACCACCTTCGTCAACAACGCGGGGCTCGAAAGCATCGGCGGCAATCTCTACAAAGAGACCCAGTCTTCCGGCGCGCCAAACGAGCTGACCCCCGGCATGGAAAGCGCGGGCACGCTGAAGCAGAGCTACGTCGAAACCTCCAACGTCAACGTGGCGGAAGAGCTGGTGACGATGATTCAGGTGCAGCGCGCCTACGAAATCAACAGCAAAGCGGTTTCAGCATCGGACCAGATGCTGCAGCGTCTTTCCCAGCTGTAATGTCCTCTTTCTGGCCGCGCGAGCGGCCAGATATTTTATCGACACTGAAATGAAAACACTCTTAATGAATACCCCTGTCGTCGCGCGTCGTTGCGCACTGGCGGCGAGCGTGCTGCTGTTGAGCGGCTGCGCGCACATTATGCAAAACAAGCTCGTTGAAGGTCCGACGACGGCAACACCATTACCGATGGCACCGGCAGCGACCGGCGGCTCGCTGTTTCAGGCGGGGCAGGGTATGAACTACGGCTATCAGCCGATGTTCGAAGACCGCCGCCCGCGTAACGTAGGCGATACGCTGACGATCCTGCTGCAGGAGAACGTGAGCGCCAGCAAAAGTTCCTCCGCCAGTGCCAACCGTAATGGATCGGCCGGGATGGGGCTGATCGCGGTACCCACTAAGCTCAACAGCTGGCTGGGTGACGGCAAAGCGGATTTTGAAGCCGAAGGCAAAAATGATTTTTCCGGCAAGGGTGGCGCCGCGGCGCGAAACACCTTTACCGGGACGATCACCGTGACCGTAAACGAGCTTCTGCCTAACGGTAACCTGCGCGTGGTGGGCGAAAAGCAGATCGCCATTAACCAGGGCACGGAATTTATCCGTTTTTCCGGCGTGGTGAATCCGCGGTTTATCAGTGGCGGGAATACCGTGCCCTCCACCCAGGTGGCGGACGCGCGGATCGAGTATGTCGGCAACGGCTACATCAACGAAGCGCAGAACATGGGCTGGCTGCAGCGCCTGTTCCTGAACCTTTCTCCATTCTGATAAGACCATGAAAAAAGAATCTATCCTGTTTTTCCTCAGCATCCTGCTCTACGGCATGATGCTGGTCGTGCCCAAAACCGCCAGCGCGGAGCGCATTCGCGATCTGGCGACGGTGCAGGGCGTTCGCTCCAACTCTCTGATGGGCTATGGTCTGATCGTGGGTCTGGACGGCACGGGCGACCAGACCATGCAGGCACCGTTTACCGGGCAAAGCCTCAACAATATGCTCTCGCAGCTGGGGATCACCGTGCCGGCGGGCACCAACATGCAGCTGAAAAATATCGCGGCGGTGATGGTCACCGCCGAGCTGCCGCCGTTTGCCCGTCCCGGCGACAAGCTGGATATCGTGGTTTCCTCGGTCGGTAATGCCAAAAGCCTGCGCGGCGGCACGCTGCTGATGACTCCGCTGAAAGGTGCGGATAACCAGATCTACGCCATTGCCCAGGGCAACATCCTGATTTCCGGCGCAGGCGCGCAGGCGGGCGGCAGCCGCGTACAGGTCAACCAGCTCAACGGCGGGCGTATCAGCGGCGGGGCGACCGTCGAGCGCGAGGTGCCGAACGATTTTGCCACCCAGAGCATTGTCCGGTTGCAGCTTAACGAGAGCGATTTCTCGCTGGCACAGCAGATCAGCGACGCCATTAATCAGCGCTACAGCGGCGGGGCGGCTATCCCGGAAGATGCGCGTACCGTGCGTCTCTTTGCACCGCCGGATGGCCCCTCGCGCGTGCGTTTTCTGGCGAACATCCAGGACATTCCCCTGCGGGTGAACGTGCAGGATGCGAAAGTCATCGTGAATTCCCGAACCGGATCGGTGGTGATGAACCGCCACGTGTCGCTGGACTCCTGCGCGGTGGCGCACGGATCGCTGACGGTAGAAGTGATGCAGAACAACATTATCAGCCAGCCGGATACACCGTTTGGTGGCGGTGAAACGGTGGTGGTGCCGCAGACGGACATCTCCGTGCGCGACAGCGGCGGTTCGCTGCAGCACGTGCGCAGCAGCACCGATCTGAACGCGGTCATTCGCGCCCTGAACAGCCTGGGGGCCACGCCAAACGAGCTGATGTCGGTGCTGCAGGCGATGAAAAACGCCGGTTGCCTGCGTGCGAAGCTGGAGGTGAACTGATGAACGCCTTCGATAAGTTCGACCAGCCCGCCTTTGATGTCCGTTCGCTGGACAACCTGAAACGGGAGGCCGGGCGGCAATCGCCCGGCGCACTGAAGGCGGCGGCGAAGCAGATGGAGGGGATCTTCGTGCAGATGATGATGAAAAGCATGCGCGACGCCACCTTTAAGGACGAACTGATGAACAGCCAGTCCGCCGAGATGTATACCGCCATGCACGATCAGCAGGTTGCACAAAATATTGCCGGGAGTGGTCAGCTCGGCTTTGCCGATCTTATCGTCCGTCAACTGGGTGGCGAGAGCGATGCGCCTGTCGTAAGCACGCCGGGACGCGATTTTTCACATCCCGGACTTTCTTCTGTTCCGGCCACCGGGCCGCTGCGCTTGCCTGCCCCGGTATCGTTCGCAAAACCAGTCGAAGGGGCGCATCCGTTTATCTCGCGTCTGTTGCGCCCGGCACAGGAGGCGGCAGCCCAGAGCGGGCTGCACCCGCATCTGATTCTGGCCCAGGCGGCGCTGGAGTCCGGCTGGGGGAAACGTGAAATTCCGGCCGCCGACGGCTCCCCGAGCCACAACCTGTTCGGCATAAAGGCCACCGGCGACTGGCGCGGAAAAACCACCGAGATTACCACCACGGAATACATCAACGGCGTGAAGCAGAAGGTGAAGGCGGCATTCCGCGTCTATGACTCTTATGAGCATGCGCTGAAAGACTACGCGGCACTGTTGACCAAAAATCCTCGCTATCGCGGTGTGGCACAGTCTGCTTCACCAGAGCAGGGGGCGAAGGCGCTGCAGGCGGGGGGCTATGCGACAGACCCGGCCTACGCCAAAAAGCTCATCACCATTATTCAGAAGGTGAAAGGCGATATTCAGCAGGGCGTAAATGCCTATAAAAACGATATCGATAAAATTTTTTAGAGAATTTTTTTATCACCGATGAAATAAGCAGAACCATGAACATTCAGGCCCGGATATAAGCAACGGGACTGCGAACGGAGAAGGTCCAGACCCTATGAATAATTTATATAACTTAGCGAGAAACGGCTTAAGCGTTGCGCAGGCGGCGCTCAGAGTTACCGGTGATAATTTGACCAATGGTGTGTCACATGCCTACAGCCGCCGTAGCATGATCATCGGCGAGCTGGGCGGCATGTCGACACAGACTGGTTTTTACGGTTTCGGGGCTCAGGTGAACGGCATTGAACGCGCTTACGATAGCTTTGCTAACAACCAGCTTCGCGGTGCTATCTCCCAGTATTCCTTCCTGAATGGGCGCATGGAGCAGCTGGCGGATATCGACAATATGCTGGCCGACGAGTCGGATAACGTCTCGGTATCGCTTGGCAATTTGTTTAAGGCGATGTCTACGCTGAGTACAGCCCCGGAAGATGCGGCGGCGCGTTCGGCCGTCTTTAACTCACTGGGCTCGCTGGCCAGCCGCTACAACGCCAGCGGCAAACGCCTGAGCGGGCTTGAAAAAAGCACCAACACGCAGATTGAGCAGAGCGTTAAGGATCTTAACAGCTACACCAAACAGCTGGCGGAGATCAACAAGCAGCTGGAGCGCGCCCAGGGGTCCGGCAAGCCACCTGCAGACCTGCTGGACCGCCGCGATTTGCTGCTGGAAGAGATCAGCAATCAGATTGGGATCGAGGTGTCGGAAAACGTGCAGAGCGGTCGTGTTGACGTCACTCTCTCTGACGGACGCCCGCTGGTTTCTGGTGATAAGGCCTATGAGCTGAAAACCTCTCCTTCGGCGAACGATCCGAACAAAACCATCGTTTCCTATGTGGATGCCAACGGCAAGGAGACGCCACTCGACGAAGACCGCATTACTAAAGGCCGCCTGGCAGGGCTGTTCAAATTCCGTAACGAGGATCTGACGCTGGCGCGTCAGGAGCTGGATAAGATGGCCTTCATCATGGCCAGCCGGATGAACGCGCAGAACAGGGGCGGGTACTTGCCAGACGGCACTCAGGGCGGGGATCTCTTTTCTCTGCCACCGATTGCGGCCAGAGCCAACAGCGGCAATATGGGGACGGGCAAGCTGGGCCCGATTGAGGTAACTGACTACAAGCTGGTCAATGCCGAAGAGTACACCATCAGTTACGATGCTACCGGATGGAAAGTTCGGGGAGCGGATGGGCGACTCGTTAAAGAGGGACGCCCTGACGATACAGAAATCGAATTTGACGGGCTCAGGATTGAGCTTCCAGACCCAGGAGATATGGCTGATGGCGACAGTTTCACCTTCAACCCCATGTCCGGTGCGGCTGAGGGCCTGAGCCGTAAAATTACCGACGCCCAGGGGTTTGCTGCTTCTGACTCAGAAGATCCCGCTGATAAAGGTAACAACAAAAACCTGCAAAAGATGCTGGAGATCCAGAACGAACCGCTGATTGGCGGCAGCACCCTGGCAGAGGCGTACGCCAGCCTGGTCGGCACCATCGGTGATAACGCGCGCAACGTCAAATCCAACCTCACGAGTGCGGAAATTGATATGCAGACCAAGTTTGAGACCAAACAGGCGCTCTCCGGCGTGAGTATGGATGAAGAAAAGATCAACCTGGACATGTTTATGCAGTATTACCGCGCCAACGCGCAGCTTCTGCAAACCGCCAACAATATGTTTGATTCGCTACTGGCGATCCGATAAAGGAATAAAAAATGCGATTAAGTACCCTTTATATGTACCAGCAGAGCGCGCAAAGCATGTCGGCGCGCATGAGTCAGAGCAATGATGCCTACCTGCGGATGTCGGCAGGTAAAACGCTGTTAAAAGCTTCGGACGATCCGGCAGCGGCCACCGATGCGGTGAAATATAAAGATGCACTGGCAAAGCTTGAGCTATACAGCGACGTGCGCTCCCGCGCGCGCGGTGCGCTGGAGCATGAGGACAATATACTGAGTGGGGTCGGGAACTTACTGACCACCACGCTGAAAGAGAAACTCGTGGCGGCGGGTTCAGATGCCTATTCTGATGCGGATCGTAATGCCTTAGGCAAAGAGATTGAGGGGATTCGTCAGAATTTGCTGGATTTGGCCAATAGCCGCGACGGCAATGGCCGCTATATTTTTGGCGGTTTTAAGACCGACAAACCGCCGTATCTTGATAACGGTACCTATGTTGGTGGGGAAGAAACGCGCCTGCAGACCGTTGCAGACGGTACGGAGATGCAGATTGGCCATCTGGGCAGGGAGGTTTTCGAAGATCTCTTCAGGAGGCTTCAGACGGCGGTGGAAGAGCTTAGCAAAGACCCAATTGAGCGAGACAAGATGGAGGAGGCACTGAAGGCCGCAAGCCAGGGCGTCGATGCGGGCATCGACCGCCTGGGCAAGGCCCAGGCCGAGCTGGGGACCAACCTGCAGCAGCTGGAGGCGCTCGATATGTCCGGTGACGTGATGATCATTGATATGAAAGTTAAGGTGGATACCGCCATTGGTGCCGATACGGGCGTGCTGGTTTCGCTGATGGCGGAGTCGCAAATGTCCGAGCTGGCGCTGAACGCTTCCATGTACGTTTATAAAAGTATGCAAAAAATGAATCTCTTTAACAGCTGATTCATTGCACAACACAACAGACAACAACAGGCGCCGCCGCGTACGATGAATTCGTGCGCGGCAGGTGAAAATCTATGTTAACGAAACTTAAAATCTATACCGCAGTCAGCCTTATTATTGGGCTGTTTGCTGCCTTGCTGTTTGGTATTACCGTCTATTCAGTTTATGACGCCGTCAAAAATAACAATAATTTTAAACGTATTGTTGTCGCCTCTGAAAATAACGATCAGATGCGTGATGCGGTCTATAACATCAGCGCCGTAATGGCCAACACCAACGGCTTAATGCTCCAGGCTGCGATGGGTAATCCGGTCTCGCAGAACGTGACGACACACACGCAAAACGTCGTGAAATTTGCTCGCCGGAATATGGATGACTTTATGGCATCGCCGTTCAATACGCCGGAGGAGAGTCGTCTTGCGGCGGAAGTGAATGCGGCGTTTAACGAAGTCTACAAAGCGGCAGAAGCGAAGCTTGGCTACCTGAACAATCCGACAGGCTATACCGGCTCACTGGAGCACGACATGAACCTGCGCACGGAGCTGCGTAATAAGGTTGAGCAGTATACGGATGCCAGTGCCCGCCTGAATGAAAGCTATATTCATGAATCAGAGCGTGGCTACAAGATTATGCTCGGCGTTGGGCTGGTCGTGATTCTGCTCGGTGTGGGAATGCTGTTTGCCGTTCGCTTCTGGCTGCGCAATACCCTGGTCCGTCGTATGGAAACCACGGTGGAGACGCTGCGTCGCGTGGCAGCGGGCGATCTGGGTCAGGCGATCGAAAGCGGAAGCCAGAATGAAATTGGCAGCATGCTGTCCGAACTGGAAACGATGCGCACTTCCCTGACCAGCACCATTCTGGGCATTCGTGAAAGCGTGCAGCGCATTCACAGTAACGCCCAGGAAATTGCACACGGTAATAACGATCTCTCTTCCCGTACGGAAGAGCAGGCGGCCGCGCTGCAGGAGACAGCGGCCAGCATGGAGCAGATCAAAACTACCGTGCGTCAGAATGCCGATAACGCGCATGCGGCCCGTGAGCTGGCGGAAAGCGCCAGTACCAATGCCCATAACGGTGGCGAAGTCATGCACAGTCTTGAGCAAATCATGGCGCAGATCACCACCAGTTCCCGACAGATCGCCGACATTAACGGCGTAATCGACAGCATTGCGAACCAGACCAATATTCTTGCCCTGAACGCGGCGGTAGAAGCAGCTCGCGCCGGTGAACAGGGGCGTGGTTTTGCCGTGGTTGCCGAAGAGGTGCGTAATCTGGCTAAACGCAGCGCAGACGCTGCCAAAGAGATTAATCAGCTCATCAACACCAGCGTCAATAATATTGATACCGGTTCACGCCAGGTCGGGCAGGCCAGTAACGTAATGCAGGAAATTGTGACATCGGTGGCGCAGGTGACCCAAATTATGGGCGAGATCACCTCGGCATCTGATGAACAGAGCGCGGGGATTAATCAGATTTCGCAAGCGGTAAATGAAATGGATCTGGTGACGCAGCAAAATGCCGCGATGGTTGAAGAGGCGGCCCTCGCCGCCGGTGATCTTGAAGCGCAATCTGATTCCCTGGAAAAACTGGTCTCACAATTCAGGCTGAATGAAAGCAGTGCAACTGCAAAAGTATTGCCTGTATCCAGTAGACCACAGCGTCAAAAAGATGATTCTGCTCTTGCGCAGTGGGAAACCTTTTAAACAGGTGAAATACCGCCAGTATTAACGCCTTATTCATTGTCTGGGCGTGATATTAAATGAAGTAACGGAATGCGCATTTTTATAAAGGCTTATTGCACTATTTGAATGATTAATTTCACCGGATAATTCTCTGAGAGAATAGCGGGTGGAATGCAATCGTGGATGGTATATATACAGCCGAAGGGCTGGAAGACAAAACAGTCGTCTGGTCAAAATATCATTATCTTGTGCGGCAGGAAGCATTGCGTCTACATAAGCGGCTTCCTGCCAGCGTGGAGCTGGATGATTTGATTCAGGCAGGTTCGATGGGTTTTTTAAACGCGGTAGAAACCTTCGATCCGAAAAAAGGGATAGCGCTCAGCGCGTGGATAACACAACGCGTAAAATGGGCATTGTTAGATGAGTTGAGAGAAAGTGACTGGGTCCCGCGACGGGTAAGAACGCATACGCGAGAAATTGTCAGTATTATTCAACAAATCGAGCAGGAAAAAGGGGGGGAGGCCACCGAAGCGGATATTGCCGGGCGTATGGGCGTGTCGCTAAAAGAGTTTCAGCAAATGCTGGCGGATAATAACAACAGCCAAATGTATTCTGTCGATGAGTTACAGGAGAATTTTGCCGACAGCTGGGAGTCCTGCGACGATGAAAACGAGTCGCTTAATCCTGTACATCATGCTGTCAGGCAGAATTTAATTGAGCAAATTACAGAACATTTGCAGTACATACCTGAACGAGAGCAGGTCTTACTTCAGCTTTATTATCTTCAGGATATGAACATGAAAGAGATTGGGCTGGTGTTCGGCATCACGGAAACGCGTGTGAGCCAGTTGCACAGTCTGGCACTCAAAAGATTGAGAAGCCGGATGGAATCGTCTTCAAGATAAAGGTGTATTTGAGTATTCACAGTTTTAATATGTTAAAGCCAGCGGGATGTGCAGTGATTATCAGGTTTAATAACGTTTAACAAAGGTATTAATCTTTTGTTAATCATGTAGTTAATATCAATTCGATGATTTGTGGCGATTTCTGTCGCTTGTTCGAAAAATACTTAATGTTTATGATTTTGCCAGTTTTGTGATGCAGCCTCCTTTGGCATTGACAAGGTAATAACGCATTTTCTGAAGAACACAGATTTACTTCAGTGAATATCAATACCAAAAGACTCTCTGCATCAGTTCGGTAGTTTTATATCTCTAAACTGACATGCCATTTATTGGCTGGATAACATTGGGAGTTTTCACCTGTGTCCAATTTCGACGAGTATCTGCAGAATATCCATGATATCAACCTGTCCTATTTGCTGCTGGCACAGCAGCTTATTCGCCAGGATAAATTTGCGGCCGGTTTTCGCCTCGGACTGTCCGAGGGAACCATTGACAATCTTAAAGAGCTTTCGTTGCCGCAGTTAATGAAACTGGCAACAACGAATCAGCTTATTTGTCGTCTGCGCGTGGACGATGAAGTTGTCATTGAAAATCTCACCAAAGATTCTCGTATTGAAGCGCTACAACAGATTCACACGGGCATTATTTTGTCGACCAATCTTCTGAATGGGCTTAGCGAAGAAACTGCGGCTGCAGCGGAGGAGGCGTAATATGTGTGGTGAAAAAAGTCTGCTGCAGGAAATTGATGAAATCAACATCGCGATGGGGTTAATTTCACTCGGTGCAAGAATGCAGGTACTGGAATCTGAAACGTCGCTGAGCCGCCGTCGTCTTTTACGATTATATAAAGAGTTGCGTGGTTGTCCGCCGCCGAAAGGTATGCTGCCCTTTTCGGAGGACTGGTTTATGTCCTGGGAACAGAATATCCACTCATCCATGTTCTACAACATTTATCTGTATCTGAAAAAGACCGAGCAGGGCCGTTCAATTGAAATGCTGATGAAGACCTATCGTCTTTATCTTGAGCAATGTAGCACCTGTGCTGATGAGAAGCCGGTCCTGGGGCTGACGCGTGCCTGGACATTATTACGTTTTATCGACTGCGGCATTATTTCCCGCAAAGCCTGCAGTACGTGTGGCGGCGGTTTTATCGTTACCACGGAATTTATTAAAAATCCATTTACCTGCAGTTTGTGCAGCCCGCCATCGCGTGCGCTTAAAAAATCCCAGGTGAGCCATTCCGGGTTGCGTGGAACCTTTGCCGCCCCGGAAATCATGACGGCGTAAACCTGAACGGCGGCTATGCGCAAGATGGCGTTTACCTGATGCCGGGATGACCGGCATCGGTCGAATAAAGTTAAAGGAGAGAGTGTGTTAGTTATTGTTGGCTATCTTGTTGTCATACTGACCGTTTTTGGTGGTTTTATCCTTTCCGGCGGCAATATTATGTCGCTGTTCCAGCCGCTGGAGCTGCTGATTATCGGCGGTGCCGGGGTCGGTGCCTTTATCGTCGGCAACAACGTCAAATCACTCAAAGCCACCGGCAAAGCGCTGGTGAAATTGTTTGTCGGTAAACGGTACAACAAAGCGGTCTATATGGACCTGATGGCGTTAATGTTCCTGCTGCTGTCGCAAAGCCGTGTTCACGGGCTGATGTCACTTGAGAAGGACATTGAAGATCCGCAGAACAGCGACATTTTTAATGCCTATCCGCGCCTGATGAGCGACCCGATGCTCAGCAACTTTATACTCGACTATTTCCGCCTGATGATTGGCGGCAGCATGAATTCACACGAAATCGAAGCCTTAATGGATGAAGAGATCGAAACCTGTGAAGAGGAGCTGGAAGTTCCGGCGCACAGCCTGAATACCGTGGGCGACGCGTTTCCGGCGTTTGGGATTGTCGCAGCGGTGATGGGGGTGGTGAACGCCCTGGGGTCCGCCGATCGCCCTGCCGCAGAGCTGGGAATGTTGATTGGCCATGCGCTGGTGGGTACCTTCCTCGGCATTCTGATTGCCTATGGCTTTGTGTTACCGCTGGCAACGCTGCTGCGCCAGAAGAGCTCCGATCAGGTCAAGATTTTACAGTGTATTAAAGTGACGTTACTTTCCAGCCTGAACGGCTATGCCCCACAAATTGCTGTGGAATTCGGCCGTAAGACCATTTTTACCAGTGAACGTCCGTCGTTTGAGGAGCTGGAGGAGCACGTTCGTGAGGTGAAATCCAACGCCACGCTGAAAACCAAATCGGCGGACAACGCAGCATGAAAAACGTCACGCCTGTCATCATTTCACGTAAGCGCAAAAAGAAAAAACACGCGCACCACGGCGGGACGTGGAAGATTGCCTATGCGGACTTTATGACCGCCATGATGGCCTTCTTTCTGGTGATGTGGCTGCTGGCGCAGTCCACAGACATGGAGAGAGAGCTGATTGCCGATTATTTCCGTATGCCGATCAAGCCCTCCATGTCCAATGGCAATAAAACCAGCCTGAGCGACAGCGTCATCCCCGGCGGCGGGGATGACATCCTCAAGCAGCAGGGGGACGTGTTTAAAAGCCAGATCAATGCCCTCGATAAGCATAAGCGCTTTGAAAGTCTTCAGCAGGCCAAAGAGAAGCTACAGCGGATGATTGAAACGGATCCGCGGCTTAACAATTTTAAGTCAAATATCCTGCTGAACCTCACCAACGATGGGCTGTTGATTCAGATTACTGACTCGCAGGATCGCCCTATGTTCCGTGTGGGAAGCGAGCTGCCAGAATCCTATATGAACGGGATCCTGCAGGCGCTGGTGCCGCTGCTTCAGGAGTTGCCCAATGCGCTCAGCCTGACGGGACATACCGACTCGCTGCCGTATGCCGGCGGTGAGGGAGGATACAGTAACTGGGAACTCTCCGCCGGACGTGCTAACGCGGCCAGGCGCGTGCTGGTTCGCGCCGGGTTGAATGACGAGCGATTTCTGCGCGTCATTGGTACCGCCAGCCGCATGCCGCTGGAAAATACGTCTCCTGACAGTGCGGTGAACCGCCGAATCAGCATCCTGATCCTCAGTCGTTCAAAAGAGCAGGCGATCCGTCTGGAAGATACGCAGTCACAGCGTGCAGAAAGCGTGCTGAGCGACGTGAATCTGCAAAACGTGCAGGGTTATACCGATGGACATGAATGATTTCTCGCAGATCTTCTTTACCGAAGCAGAAGAACTGCTTGCCGAAATGGAACAGGAGCTTTTACAGCTCGATGTTGCTTCTCCCGACCAGGAGCAACTTAACGCCATTTTTCGCGCCGCGCACTCACTGAAAGGGGGCGCAGCCACCTTCGGTTTTAGCGCATTACAGGAGACAACGCACCTTCTCGAGAACTTGCTCGATCAGGCGAGGGCCGGTGAGCGCGCGTTGAGCCGGACGATCGTTAACCTTTTTCTGGAATGTAAGGACATTATGCAAGCGCAGCTGGAAGCCTATCAGTCTTCGCAGGAGCCTGATGAAGCAAGCTTTCGCTATATTTGCGAGGCTTTAAGAGAGATCGCGCTGGACAGTAAAGCACCCGTTGCGCCAGCCCCGGAACCCGTCCCGCAGGTGGGGGCAGACGAAGACGTCGCGCTACTGATAACGCTCAGTAACGTGGATGCCCACGAGCAGGCGATGTTACGTGAAGAGCTAACCCATATCGGGGAGCTGGTGGCCGCGGAGGCCAGCGCGGACAGCCTGACGGTAACGCTGATGACCAGTGCGTCGGCCGACGACATCACTGCCGTGCTTTGCTTTGTGCTGGAGGCTGAACAGATTAAGGTCACACCAGCCGCTCAGACGCAAGCCATTGCGTCGCCGCCTGTTGCGGAAAATCCTGCGCCCGCTCCGGCGGCCAGAAAAATCGCCGCGGCGCCTCGTGCGGCAAATCAGGAGTCGGGTAGCATTCGTGTGGCGGTCAGTAAGGTCGATCAGATTATTAATCAGGTCGGCGAACTGATCATCACACAGGCCATGCTCTCGCAGCTATCGCGAACGCTCGACCCGGCCAGCTACGATCTGCTTTCCGGCTGCGTTGCGCAGATGGAGCGCAATACCCGCGAGCTGCAGGAGTCGGTGATGTCAATCCGTATGATGCCCATGGATTATGTCTTTAGCCGCTTCCCGCGACTGGTGCATGACCTCGGGTCCCGCCTGAATAAACAGGTTGAACTGACGCTCAAGGGCGGCTCCGCCGAGCTGGATAAAAGCCTGATTGAACGCATCATCGACCCGCTCACGCATCTGGTACGTAACAGCCTGGACCATGGCATCGAAGAGAAAGAGATGCGCGTGGCCAAAGGGAAATCTGAGGTCGGGAATCTGACGCTGTCGGCTGAGCACCATGGTGGCAACATCGTGATTGAAGTCAGCGACGACGGCGCAGGACTTAATCGCGAGAAAATTCTCGCCAAAGCACGTGCCCAGGGGATGACGCTCAGCGACTCAATGAGCGATGAAGACGTGTGGATGCTGATTTTTGCCGCCGGTTTCTCGACGGCAGAAAGCGTGACGGACGTCTCCGGGCGCGGCGTTGGCATGGACGTGGTGCGACGAAATATTCTGGCGATGGGCGGGCACGTCGATGTGCTTTCCACGCCGGGTACGGGCACCACCATTCGCATTATTCTGCCGCTGACGCTGGCAATTCTCGACGGCATGCTGGTGAAAGTGGGCGACGAGATTTATGTCCTGCCGCTGGGTGCGGTAATGGAGTCGCTCCGTCCGAACGAAGAGATGCTGTGCCGCTTTGTCGGTGAGGAACGGTTGTTGCAGGTGCGCGGTGAATATCTGCCACTGGTTCTGCTGCGCCAGCGGCTCAGCGTGGCGGGAGAGGTGCCCGCCGATGACGGCATTGTTGTGATCGTACAAAGCGCGGGCTGCCGCTATGCGCTGTGGGTTGACCAGCTTATTGGTCAGCAGCAGGTCGTGGTGAAAAATCTTGAACAGAACTACCGCAAAGTTCCGGGCGTCTCAGCGGCAACCATCCTTGGCGATGGCAGCGTGGCGCTGATCCTTGACGTGGTTGAACTCTCAACGCTCAACGTTCCACAACCCCGAAGGGAGGGGGTAAAAGCATGACCGTAGCAACCGCCACAAAACCGACCAGTACCGATGCCATTGCTCAGGAGTACCTGGTATTCCGTCTGGGAGACGAAGAATATGGCATCGATATTTTGAAAGTGCAGGAGATCCGCGGCTGCGATCGCCTGACGCGCATTCCAAACGCGCCAAACTTCATAACCGGTGTAACCAATCTGCGCGGCGTGATTGTCCCGATCGTCGATTTGCGCGTGCGGTTTGATCTGCCCGACCCCTCGCAGGATGAAAGTACGGTCGTGATTGTGCTTAATCTCAACGATAGGGTGGTGGGCATTGTTGTCGACGGCGTGGTTGATGTTCTGTCGATGGGCGTCGAGCAGATTAAACCGACGCCGGACGTGGCCTCGGTGCTGTCCGGACGCTATCTGCTTGGGCTGGGAGTACTCGATACCCGCATGATTATCCTCGTCAATATCGAAATGCTCCTGAGCCGGGAAGAGATGGAACTTGTCGACGCCGTCACTGAGTCGTTTGCCGGGTGAAGTCCCTGACGCAAAACGCCAGAGAACAGCCTGGCGTTTTGCCGCTGTACGTCAGGTTGAAACGTTAAGGGCCTGTTAAAATGTGCGTCAACCCGTCATGATGATCGTCATCAAAACGGAGAAATGTCGATACTATGCCCGTAAATTTTGACCTTAACGATCTTTATGCTTTCAGAGCGTTAGTGGAATACGGCAACTTTCGGGTTGCTGCTGAATCTATCTGTTTGTCCCCGTCAGCACTGAGCCGCAGGATTGAAAAACTGGAGGCGGCGCTGGGAGCGAAGCTGTTTGACCGGACCACCCGCCACGTGGCTCTGACGCTGTACGGGCAGAACTTTGCTGAACGTTCAGCGCAATTGCTCGATAACGTTGAGTCCATGCTGGCTGATATTGATAAAGTGAGTGAAGAGCGGACCGGGCTGATTACCGTCGCTACGGTACCGTCTGCGGCCTATTACTTTATGCCGGATGTCATTCGTCGCTTTCAGTCCCGTTATCCGCGTGTCCGGATTAAGCTCATCGACAGCAGCGCGGGGAATGTCATTGACGCGGTTGCCCGTAGCCAGGCGGATTTCGGGATCTGTTTCGCCGGGAGTTTGCCCTCTGAAATCGAGTTTTTCCCCCTTGTGGAAGATAGCTATGTCGCCGCGTGCAGGCGCGATCACCCGCTGGCAAAAAAGACTCACCTGACGTGGCAGGCGTTTTATCAGCAGGACTATATCATCCTCGACAAAACTTCAGGCAACCGTAACCTGCTCGACCGGATGCTGGGGGATATCGTGCCTGCGCGTCCCAGCGTTTGCGAAACGCGCCATGTGACCACGATGCTCGGTATGGTAGAGGCGGGCATCGGCATTGCTGCCGTGCCCGCCATGTCGATGCCGACGTCAGAGCACTCGCTACTGACGTCTGTCCCGCTCGTGGCACCGGAGGTGAAACGCACTGTGGGGCTGATCCGACGCCGGGGGCGTATCCAGTCTTACATTGCGGCTGAACTGGAAAAACACATTACTGAGCAGTACCGCGGGACGTGACGGGGCTCATCCCCGTGTCGCGAATCACGGCGCTGGACTGTGTCGAGGAAAGGTAATCCAGCAGCGCTTTCCCTTCGCCAGGATGGTCGGCGTGGCGGGTCACGGCACCAGCAAAGCGGGTGATGTATTGCAGGTTGTCCGGGAGTTTGCCAATAAACGTCACCCCTGGAATCGGCAGCAGTTCGCTGACCTGCTGGAAACCTACCGCGTATTTCCCTTTCGCCACTTCTTCGGCGACGGGGATGCGCTCAACCTTCGTTGCTTTACCCATCACCTCTTTTTCAATCCCCAGCGTTTTGAACAGCGTCTGGCTGACGTATCTGCCGCTGGCGCTGTCGGAGTAGGCGATGGACTCCGCCTGAAGCAGCGTATGGCGAAGTTTCGCCTCGTTACTGATATCCGGGACGTCAGCGCCTTTTTTTACCACCATACCGACAGGGGAGTCCGCAAGTTCCGTGCGCGAGCCAGGCTGAGTCAGGTTGTCCTTTTCAAGTGTTGCCAGCGCATCGCCCACCATGATCACCACGTCGGCTTTTTCCCCGCGCGCAAGCCGGTTAGGAATTGCCTGCGGAGTCGTTCCCATAGACGGGCCGGGAATGAGCACAATGTTATCGCCGGTCTGGCGTTCATATTCCGGTGCCAGCTTTTCAAGGGCGGCTTTAAAACCGCCTGAGATCATGACCGTCACCTCTTTCGCTGAGGCACTGAAGCTCAGGACGGTCAGTATCAACGCGCTGGTGGTCAGTCGAGGAATCAGTCTCATGCCGCCCCCTCTGATTTCACGGTATTTTGCAGCGTCACTGCACGACGACGGTACAGGTAGAGTGTTGCCAGCAGGGCGCACACCGCGGCGAAACTCATCCAGTAGCCGGGAGAGGCTTTATCCCCGGTATATTCTATCAGCGCGGTAGACATTACCGGCGTGAACCCTCCAAATACCGCCGTTGCCAGACTGTAGGCCAGGGAGAACCCCGCTACCCGAACTTCAGAAGGCATGATCTCCGTGAGCGCCGGGATCATCGCACCGTTGTACAGACCATAAAGGAAAGAGAGCCACAGCAGGACGCTCAGCATCATTGAGAAGCTCGGTGCCTGCGCCAGCAGCGTCAGTGCCGGGTAGCTCGTCGCCAGAGCCAGCAGCGTCATAGCGATAAGCACCGGTTTACGCCCAAAGCGGTCCGACAACGCACCGCCTACCGGCAGCCAGATAAAGTTGGAAATTGCCACCAGAAGCGTAACCAGCAGGCTGTCCGAAGCGCTGAGCATCAGCACTTTTTTCCCGAAAGTCGGCGCGTAAACGGTGATCAGATAAAAGGCCGTAGTGGTCATTGCCACCATCAGCATGCCGGCAATGACCACCTGCCAGTTACCGAGCAGGGTTTTAAAGACCTGATGCATCTCCAGGTGATGGCGGCGTGCATTGAACTCCTCTGTCTCCTCCAGCTTGCGGCGCAGGAAAAAGATAAACGGTACGATTAAACAGCCGACCAGGAACGGGATACGCCAGCCCCATTCACGAATGGCGCTCTCTGCCATCAGCGCATTCAGCGCAAACCCCATGGCTGCCGCAACCATAATCGCGACCTGCTGGCTGCCGGACTGCCAGCTGGTGTAAAAACCTTTGCGGCCGGGCGTGGCAATTTCAGCCAGATAGACCGATACACCACCCAGCTCCGCTCCGGCAGAAAACCCCTGCAACAGTCGGCCAGTCAGAACCAGTAACGGTGCCCACAGACCTATGCTGTGATAAGACGGAATAAGCACGATCAGGAAGGTACCCGCCGCCATAATCGACAGGGTCACGATGAGTCCTTTTCTGCGCCCAACCTTGTCGATATAGGCACCCAGTACGATTGCCCCGATGGGGCGCATTAAAAATCCTGCGCCGAAGACGGCAAACGTCATCATCAGGGAAGCAAATTCACTGCTCGCCGGGAAAAAGGTATGCGCGATGTAGGTCGCATAAAAGCCAAAGAGGAAGAAGTCGAATTGCTCGAGAAAGTTGCCGGACGTCACGCGAAGTATCGCGCCCGCTTTCGAGCGAACGGTTGCAGGTGAGGTTGAGGAAAACATGGTTATCTCCAGTTTATTGTTGACGTTTTGCTCGTCTGTTTCTGAAAACTGGATCAAGAACCCCAAATTTATAAGCGCAATTAATACATGGACTGATGCATTTAACGCATCAATAGCGCGTGGTCGATCGGGAGTGATTGTCGTAACAATAACTTAACAATTAATTGATTTTTTATTCACCAGTTTGGGTAAGTCACTGATATTGCCGTTTTGTGACATCGCGCAGAGGCACCCTTGTTTGCAGCGAATACAAAAGCCAGGCGATGCCTGGCTGTTAACTATCACTTACCGCGACTTACCGCAACGCGTTGGCAATCGCACTGAACATCAGTGAGGCTTCCAGCGGCTGTGCGCTAAACGACGGTTCGGCCTGCGGCCAGGTGGACCACTGAACGATCACCAGATTTTCCGCCTGGTTTACCATGATCATCTGCCCAAAGATCCCCAGCGCCCAGAGCGAGCCTTTCAGCGACTCATTCGCCGCGGGCACCACCTTCGTGGCCGTGACGGGCACTTCGTTGTTCCACCACTGATAGCCGTACAAGCCGGTCGGGTGTGCGTCAGAGACAGAGCCATCAGCCTGCGTCCAGCGTGAGGCGTCTTTCACCCAGTTGTCGGGCAGGATCTGTTTACCGTTCGGTAGTGTGCCGTTATGCAGGATAAATTCCCCGAAGCGTCCCCAGTCTTCCAGCGTGGCGTTAAAGCCATGCGCGCCGACATCATGCTGACCTTTACGGTAGGCATGCCATACACCGTCGCTCGCCATGCCGTACGGCTGCCAGATGCTCTTCTCAAGATAGGCGGCCAGGGTCATGCCCGTTGCACGCTCAAGCACGTCACCCAACAGCCAGGCGCCACCGGAGGAGTAAGACCAGTGCTGGCCTGCCGGGTGTTCGCATTTCAGCCCGGACACCAGCTTACGCACGCAGTCATAGGTGCCTGGTTTCGCTTCGCACTCGGTGAGCTGCGCGAAATCGGAGGCGGGATTGATGTAGTCTTCGTTCCATGCCACGCCGGAGGTGTGGGTGATCAGCTGTTTTAACGTCACGCCGTCCCAGGCGGTGCTTTTCAGGTCTGGCTCGTATTGCGTGACAAGGTCGTCGAGTGAGCGGATTTTTCCCTCTTTGAGAGCCACGCCAACCAGCGTTGAGACCACGGATTTCCCGACCGAACGGGAGGTCCAGAGCGTCGTATCCGTATTGCCTTCGCCGAGATATTTCCACGCGATTTTGCCGTCTTTCAGTACCAGCATGCCGCTCACGTTCTGACGTTTCAGGTAGTCCTGCAGGTTATAGGTCTTGCCGTTGACCTGATAGCGGGCGTCAGTGAGCGGTTTCTCTGCGCTGAGCAGCGGCGTGGCGTTGCCGTGATGGAACACATCTCCCGCGTAGTTGCGGTAGTCATTTCGAAAGCCGACCACGCGATCCGCCTGGCTCCAGGTGAGCATCTTGTGCGTGTCAGGAAGTTGTTTGTCGAACGGAGCAGGGCAGGTGTTCAGGTCAGTACCGTCGCAGGCCGCCAGCGCGACAGGCGCAAACAGACCGCTGCACAGGCTAATTACAACGCCCGCCAGCAGCGTGCGGTTCAGTGAAGGACAATTCATCATTTTTCTCGCTGTGATTAGGAACGCCTTCAGTTTAAGAACCCGCGACTTATAATAAAAAACGCGTAATGGGGGAAATTCCCCCCGAAAACTGAATGGAGAGTGGCGTGTCGACGGTAATTTATTCCTTTGCCCAACTGGAAGCGTTTACCGCCGTGGTGGAATACGGTGGCCTGGCAAAAGCGGCGATGAAGCTCGGGAAAGATCGTACGACGCTGCGCGACCTGATTGATTTTCTCGAAGATGGATTAGGGTACAGGCTGTTTGTGCGTGAAGGACGCACGCTGCGTCTGACCCCTGAGGGCGAGCAGCTGCAGCGGCAGGCGCACCTGCTGATGCGCCAGGTGAAAGCCTTTGAGGCATTTGCCAGCGCAGTGCCGGAGCGTGCTACGCAGGACATCACGCTGGTTTACGATCCCTTTACCTCGAGGCCATTTTTGCGGGCGCTGATTGGCGAGATGGCGAAGCGACACTTACGTTTGAGCCTGGTCAGCGCCTCCCGGGATGAGGCTGAAGCGATGCTGGCCAGCGGGCAGGCGGATCTGGGCATTTGCCAGGCACGTAATCGCAGTGTGGGTAATGAAATGGAGTGGCGGGCGCTCGGGGCGATCGATATGGATTTCTACGCCTGCAACACGCTGTTCGCTGAAACCACGCAGCCGCTGTCGCTGCTTGAGTTATCTCTGGTGCCGCAGGTGATTATGCACGCCGCCTCGGATGAGCCGGTGGCGCGTCGTCTGCAAATTTCGGGGCACACCCTTTTCACCAACGAGCTGGAGATGTTGCGGGGCCTGCTGGAGCAGGGATGCGGCTGGGGATTTTTACCGACGCATTTCCAGCCGACCGGGTGGAAAAAGGTAAAAAGGCTGCACACCGAAGTGGGCAGCCAGGGGATAAGTCAGACGATGGTGACCATCTGGAAGCCGGGAAGCAACAAGCGAGAGAGGATCGCTGAAACGCTGTCGCTGTTACCGGCGTTGTGGAAAAACTCAGCGCTGTGAACACCCATTGCACTGCTGATTCTGGATCTGCTGGAAGAAGTCGTTACCCTTGTCATCCACCAGGATAAACGCCGGGAAGTTTTCCACTTCGATTTTCCAGATGGCTTCCATACCCAGTTCAGGATAGGCCACGCACTCCAGACGCTTGATGCTGTTTTGTGCCAGTACCGCCGCCGGGCCGCCGATGCTGCCGAGGTAGAAACCGCCGTGCTTATGACAGGCATCGGTCACCTGCTGGCTACGGTTGCCTTTCGCCAGCATGATCATGCTCGCACCGTGAGACTGCAGCAGGTCGACGTACGAATCCATCCGTCCTGCCGTGGTTGGGCCGAGAGAGCCTGATGCATAGCCTTCCGGAGTCTTGGCCGGGCCTGCGTAGTAGATTGGATGGTCTTTGACGTACTGCGGCAGTTCTTCACCGTTGTCGAGCAGCTCTTTCAGCTTCGCGTGGGCAATATCGCGCGCCACGATGATGGTGCCGTTCAGCGACAGGCGGGTAGAGACCGGATGAGCAGAAAGCTGGGCCAGGATCTCTTTCATCGGCTTATTCAGATTGATGCTGACCACGTCGCCTTCACCCTGTTGACGCAGGGATTCAGGTATATACTGGCCCGGATTGTGCTCCAGTTTTTCAATCCAGATACCGTCGCGGTTGATTTTGGCTTTGATGTTGCGGTCAGCGGAGCAGGAGACGCCCATGCCAATGGGGCAGGAGGCGCCGTGGCGCGGCAGACGGATCACGCGAATATCATGGGCGAAGTATTTCCCGCCAAACTGTGCGCCGAGGCCGAGGTTCTGTGCTTCCTGAAGCAGTTCCTGTTCGAGCTGAACATCACGGAACGCCTGACCGTGTTCGTTACCTTCGGTGGGCAGCGCGTCGTAATAGCGCGTTGAGGCGAGCTTAACGGTTTTCAGCGTCGCTTCAGCCGACGTTCCCCCAATCACGAAGGCAATATGGTAAGGCGGGCAGGCCGCGGTACCCAGGGTACGCATTTTCTCAACCAGGTAGTTTTTCAGCTTCGCCGGGGTAATCAGCGCTTTGGTTTCCTGATAGAGATAGGTTTTATTCGCGGAACCGCCGCCTTTTGCCATGCACAGGAATTTATACTCGTCCCCGTCGACGCTGTAGAGATCGATCTGCGCAGGCAGGTTAGTGCCGGTATTGACCTCTTTATACATATCCAGCGCGGCATTCTGGGAATAACGCAGATTATCTTCGATGTAGGTGTTATAGACACCCTGACTCAGCGCGGCTTCGTCACCGCCACCGGTCCAGACGCGCTGGCCTTTTTTACCCATGATGATCGCCGTACCGGTATCCTGGCAGGTGGGCAGCACGCCTTTGGCCGCAATTTCAGAGTTGCGCAGGAACTGCAGGGCAACGTATTTATCATTTTCGCTGGCTTGTGGGTCGTTAAGAATAGCGGCAACCTGTTTCTGATGCGAAGGGCGCAGCATAAAGGCGGCGTCGTGGAAGGCCTGCTGTGCCAGCAGCGTCAGCGCTTCGGGTTCCACTTTCAGGATCTCCTGACCCTCAAATTCGGCAACAGAGACGTGTTCTTTGGTCAGCAGATAGTATTCGGTATCGTCGTGTGCAAGAGGGAAGGGGTTCTGGTAGTAAAACGGTTTGTTTGACATAGCGTATTGCTCCAAAAAAATAAAACCGCCGGAGGGGTAGTCCGGCGGTCAGGGATCAGAACATCATGGACATCCACGGATAACCAATCAGCAGCAGGGCCGCCAGGAAGATGGCACCAAAGATGGTGCCGAGGCGCCAGTAGTCTTTGGTTGGCAGGTAGCCGCTACCGTAGTAGATAGGGCTAGGGCCGGTACCGTAAGGGGTGATAATCCCCATGACACCCAGGGAGGTCACCATCAGCAGGACGAACACCTCCATATTCATGCCCGGAATGGTAGAGGCGATGGTCAGCATCGCTGGCAGCAGCGCCGTGGTGTGTGCGGTGGTGCTGGCAAACAGGTAGTGCAGCAGGTAGAACGCCAGCAGCAGTACGATGGTGGCAACACCCGGCGAGATACCGCTCATCAGCAGACCGCCTTCTTTACCCAGCCAGCTAATGAAGCCCGTGGAGGAGAGGCCATCCGCCAGTGCAACCAGGGTGGCGAACCAGACGAAGGTGTTCCAGGCGGCTTTATTCCCGGTGATATCGTTCCACTCCAGCACCCCGGTCCACAGCATCAGACCCACGATTAACAGTGCAGCCATTGCCGGTTCAATCCACGCGGCGGCGAAGATCCACATCAGCAGCGCACAGCAGACGAAAATCAGCAGCAGGATTTCGTTACGGGACAGTTTGCCCAGTTTTTCCAGTTCACGGGTCGCCCACAGTGGCACTTCGTTGTTCACTTTAACTTCAGGCGGGTAGAACCAGTAGGCCAGCAGCGGCATGGTCAGAATCAGCAGCACGCCCAGCGGCAGGAATGCGATAAACCAGGTGCCCCAGGAGATGTCGATCCCCACGGTGCTTTTCACCAGCGCCAGCGCCAGCAGGTTCGGCGCGAGGGCAGACAGGAACATTGAGCTGGTAATACAGGCCGCGGTGATCGCCACCCACATCAGGTAAGAACCAATTTTACGCGCGCTTGGATCGTTCGGTTTCGAACCATACAGCGGCGGCAGGTTAGCGATAATCGGATAGATGGTCCCGCCACTACGCGCGGTGTTGGAAGGTGTAAACGGTGCCAGCAGCAGGTCTGCGAAGGTGATAGCGTAACCGAGCGTCAGGCTGCGACGACCCAGATATTTCACCAGAATCAGCGCCAGACGGCGGCCGAAGCGGGTTTTGTCATAGCCTGCGGCAAACATGAAGGCACCGAAAATCAGCCATACGGTAGAGTTACCAAAACCGCTCACGGCCCATTTAAAGGAGGCACCCGCCAGTTTGAATTTCGGGTCGGCCAATTGTTCCGGACTGAACAACACCCACTGGCTGCAGAGCGCAATCGCCACGACGCCGGTCAGGCCAATGACCGCGCCTGGCAGCGGTTCGAAGATCAAACCGACAATCACGCCGACAAAGATAGCGAAGTAGTGCCACGCGTAAGGAGGAAGCCCTTCCGGGACCGGAACAAACAGTAACAGCACGGCAACGACAATGGGCAATGCCATCATTAGCAGACGTTTTGCCTTTCCGTTGGATGCTTGACTCGCCACAGGGGGCGTTACAGCAGTTTTTGTATTCATAGTTTCGCGTCTTAAGTTGTCAGGAATTCGGTTATGCGCTGAAATGTTCATTTGCTTTCTTTAGTTTGTTTTTATTTTCGTTAGTTACTAAAGGTGCGCATTTGCTATTTCAGTAATAGCGATTTAACGCATTTTTGATGCGCTAAATTAAAAATTGATGATATTTATATATTGCGCCTTTGACTGTCTCAATGCTTGATCGTGATCAAAAAAATAGAATTGCGGGGGTGTTTTTGTTCAGTTGATAATAACCACTCTGGCGTATGTGGGTATTATTTATTTTGATATGGATTTTACTCAATGTTGTTAACATTTCAAATAACCATTTTCATATAACTCTTTGTTTTTAATGGTTTGTTTTTGTCTCTTGGGATCGTGAAAAGGTCATTGATACGTTAACAGTGTTTAAAGGATTGTGAATAGAGTAATTAATATTGCTAACACCAATGTGTTATTAATGTTATTGAAGGGATTAAATAGTTTTTTAACTAACGTAATAGCTTTAGAAACTAAAAAAATCATTATATTAGTATTATGACATCGGAGTAAAAAATCGAAATAAAACTGAGCCCGATAACGAATTCTTAATTTTAAAGTTTGGAGTTTCTATTATGAGCACTAACGAACGTATTCTAAGCCCCTTCACATTACCGAATGGTACCGAACTGAAAAACCGTTTGTTAATGGCCCCTATGACGACCTGTACCGGTTATTACGACGGTACGGTGACCAGCGAGCTGGTTGAGTACTATCGTGCCCGCTCAGGCAGTATTGGTACCATTATTGTTGAGTGCTGCTTTGTTGACGATCTCGGTCTCGCCTTCCCGGGGGCGATTGGCATTGATAACGACGAGAAAATCGCCGGGCTGGCGAAGATCGCTGAGGCGATTAAGTCCAAAGGATCTAAAGCGCTGCTGCAGATCTACCACGGCGGCCGCATGGTTGATCCGAAACTGATCGGTGGCCGCACCCCGGTGGGGCCAAGTGCCGTTGCCGCGCCACGTGACGGCGCCGCCACGCCGGTTGCCCTGACGGGGGAAGAAGTCGAAGGGATGATCGGTAAGTTCGGTGAAGCAGTACGCCGTGCGATTCAGGCGGGTTTCGATGGCGTTGAAATCCATGGGGCCAACACCTATTTGATTCAGCAGTTCTACTCTCCAAACTCTAACCAGCGTGACGACGAGTGGGGTGGCAGCCGCGATAACCGCGCGAAATTCCCGCTGGCCGTGCTCGACATCACCCATAAAATGGTGCGCCAGTACGCCGATGACGCCTTTATCATCGGCTATCGCTTCTCCCCTGAAGAGCTGGAAGAGCCGGGCATCCGCTTTGAAGACACCATGTACCTGCTGGAAAAGCTGGCCGCGCGCGGTGTGGATTACCTGCACTTCTCCGTTGGCGCAACCCTGCGTCCTTCTATTGTCGACACGCAGGATCCGACCCCGCTTATCGAAAAATACCGCGCAATGCGTTCTGACACGCTGGCGCAGGTGCCTGTCATGGGCGTCGGTGGCGTGGTCAATGCCGCGGATGCGAACGAGGCGCTGGAACATGGCTACGATCTTATCGCCGTAGGCCGCGCCACCATCGCCTATCCGGACTGGACAGACCGCATCGCGGCGGGAGAAACGCTGGAACTGTTTATGGACAGCACCCGACGCGAAGCGCTAAGCATCCCTGAGCCGCTGTGGCGTTTCTCGCTGGTGGAGGCGATGATCCGCGATATGAGCATGGGTGAATCGAAATTTAAACCGGGCATGTTTATTGAGAATGTTCGGGACGATAGCAACGAACTGGTGATTAACGTCAGCCTGGAGACCGACCGCATCGCCGACATTGAACTGGCTTCTGGCCCGACCCAGGACGTTGAGTTTGTCACCAGCTTCGAAGAGATCCGCACCCGTATTCTGGATGCAAACACCCCGCACGTGGATGCCATTACCGGTGCAACCAGCCAGAGTGAAGCGGTCAAAAAAGCGGTGTCCAAAGCCATGCTGAAATCCAGCAAAGCGCTGGCAGCCGAAGAGGGTGTCGACCCGAACGAGACCCGAAGCGTTGACGTTGTGGTGGTCGGTAGCGGTGGCGCGGGTCTGGCCGCAGCAATCCAGGCGCATGACGAAGGCGCAAGCGTGCTGATTGTCGAGAAAATGCCCTCCATCGGCGGTAACACCATTAAAGCGTCTGCGGGGATGAACGCCGCGGAAACACGCTTCCAGCGGGCGAAAGGGATTCAGGACAGCAAAGAGCTGTTCTATCAGGAAAGCCTGAAAGGCGGTAAAAACAAGAACAACCCGGCACTGCTGCGCCGCTTTGTTGAAAATGCCCCACAGGCGATCGAGTGGCTGGCGACCCGCGGCATTATGCTCAACGACATCACCACCACCGGCGGGATGAGCATCGACCGTACTCACCGTCCAAAAGACGGTTCTGCGGTGGGCGGCTATCTGATTAGCGGCCTGGTGCGTAACGTCAACAAACGCAACATCGAGGTCATGCTCGATACGTCGGTCAGCGACATTCTCTTCGAGAACGGCGAAGTCACCGGCGTACGTCTGACCACGGAAGAAAACGAAACCCTTACCGTAGCAACCAAAAGCGTCATTGTGGCTACCGGTGGTTTCAGCGCCAATAGCCAGATGGTGGTGAAGTACCGTCCTGACCTGGAAGGTTTCGTGACCACCAACCACAAAGGGGCGACAGGGGGCGGTATCGCGCTGCTGGAGCGTATTGGCGCCGGTACGGTCGATATGGGTGAAATCCAGATCCACCCAACCGTTGAGCAGAAAACCTCGTACCTGATTTCCGAATCCATCCGCGGTGGCGGGGCGATTCTGGTGAACCAGCAGGGGAACCGTTTCTTCAACGAGATGGAAACCCGCGATAAAGTCTCTGCACAGATTATCGCCCTGCCGGAGAAATACGCTTACATCGTCTTTGATGAGCATGTCCGCGCCAAAAACAAAGCGGCAGATGAGTACATCGCCAAAGGGTTTGTTACCAGCGCCAGCTCACCTAAAGCGCTGGCTGAAGCCCTGGGTATGGATTATCACGCTTTTCTGGCGACCCTGGAGCGTTACAACGGGTTTGTTGAAAAACAGCACGATGACGATTTTGGTCGTACGACCGCGCTGCGTGCGCCAATCAACGAAGGGCCATTCTATGCCATTCAGATTGCGCCGGGCGTGCACCACACCATGGGCGGTGTGACCATTAACACCGAAACCTGCGTACTGGACAGCAACCACAACGTGCTGCCAGGGGCATTTGCGGCCGGTGAAGTGGTCGGTGGTATCCACGGTGGTAACCGTATCGGGGGTAACGCGGTGGCAGATATCATTATTTTTGGTACGCTTGCCGGACATCAGGCGGCGATGCGCGCGAAAAGGGCGTAAGTCAGCCGTAAGGGTATGCCGGATACGCACCGTGTATCCGGCATTTCAACCAGGGAGCTTGCACCATGTCTTCTGACCACCGCGTCTACAGTTACTCCGCCGTTCTGATGGGATCGCCCATTCTCCTGAAGCTTTTCGCTCATGATGAAGCCCTCGCTTCTCGCGTTTTTAGACTGATTAAACAGTATGAAGACCTGCTGACCGTCAACCGTGCCAGCTCGCAGGTGATGGATATCAACCATGCTGCCGGTCAGCATCCTGTCACCGTCAGTCGCCCGGTTTTTGAGCTTATCCGCTGTGCGAAAGCGGCAAGCCAGCTCAAGGACAGCGCATTTAACCTGGCCATCGGCCCGCTGGTGAAACGCTGGAAAATCGGTTTTCGGGGAGATAGCGTTCCGCCTGCCGATGAAATCGCGTCGTTGCTCGCCATTACCCATCCTGAGGATGTGGTCCTTGATGAGGCCAGCAGCAGCGTGTTCCTGGCCCGGGCGGGCATGGAGATTGATCTGGGGGCCATCGCCAAAGGCTATATCGCCGACAGAGTGCGCGATTACCTGCGTAAAGAGGGTGCTCAACTGGGGCTTATAAATCTTGGCGGTAATATCCAGACGCTGGGTTCACCGGAAGGAGGCTGGAGCGTGGGGCTCAAAAAACCGTTCGCCGGGGAGGCGCTGATCGGTACGATGACCGTAGAGAACATGTCGGTGGTGACATCGGGTACCTACGAACGCTTTTTTGAGCAGAACGGCAGGCGTTATCACCACATACTTGACCCGCGTACCGGCTATCCGTTGGATAACGAACTGGACAGCGTCACCATCATTTCGAAAAACTCCATTGACGGTGATATCTGGACCACGCTGATGTACGGCATGGGCGTCAGTAAAGGCTGTTCAGCGCTGCGTGCACGACCCGACATTGAAGCAATCTTCGTGACCAAAACAAAAGAAGTGGTGCTCTCTTCAGCGCACCACTTCCGCTTTACCTTGCTGGATAACAGCTACCGCGTTACTGACAGTACTGCTTGAGCAGTGCCGTCTGCTCGGGCTGCAGGCGATAGCGATACACCGGCCGCCCGGTGGCACCGTAGTGAATGCTGGTGAACAGGATGTTGATTTGCGCCAGCCAGATCAGGTATTTGCGACAGGACACGCGCGAGATATTGACCGCGTTTGCCAGATCATCGGTGGAAAACTCCGTCTCCGGGTGCGCATCAATCCACTGACAAATCGTACGCAGCGTTTGCGGCGTTAACCCTTTCGGCAGTTTTTTACTGTCCGCCAGTTCCGGCGCACCGCCGTGGATCAATCTGTCGACGTCGGCCTGCTCATAGTACTGATGCGATCCCATCAGGCTGTGCTTTGCCTTCCAGCCGTTCAGCGCCTCTTCAAAACGCGGGAACTGGAACGGTTTAATCAGATAATCCACCACACCGTAATGGATGGAGGTCTGGATGGTGGCGGCATCGGCGGCGGAGGAGATCATAATGACATCGATCGGCCGGCCTGAGGCACGGATGACGGGAAGGAGATCCAGCCCGTTATCCTGCTGCATATAGACATCCAGCAGCACCAGATCGACAGGCTGGCTGGGGTCGTTAATGATGGCCCTGGCCTGGTTGAGCGTGGAGGCGACGCCGCAGCAGCTAAAGCCTTCAACACGGTTGACATACAGACGGTTGAGGTCGGCCACCATGGCGTCATCATCGACAATTAACACATTTATCACGCGATATTCCTCTCGCTATCCCAGGGGATGTGAACAAAAAATTGGGTAAATACGCCAGGCTCAGACTCGACGGTAATATCTCCGCCCAGGTTCTGGATCTGCTGACGAGCAAGGAACAGCCCAACGCCGCGATTTTCGCCTTTGGTTGAGAAGCCCTTTGTAAAAACAGCCTCGAGCTGAGCCGGATCAATACCGGGGCCATCGTCGCTGACTTCGCAACTAAGCCAGCCATTCTGATAATGTAGCAGCAGGCCAATTTCGCCTTCCTGCTGTCCTTCCATCGCGTCGAGCGCGTTTTCAATGAGGTTACCCAGCACGGTAATCAGCACCGCAACCTGCTCTTCGTTGGCGGTATCCGGTATCTGGCACTCATCGGCCAGCGTCAGGGCGATCCCTGCTTCCTTAGCCCGGTTGATTTTACCCAGCAGGAACCCGGCTATCACCGGAGATTTAACTTTGCTCTGAATGGTACCAATATCGGTCTGATAATTATGCGCCGTCTGGATAATGTACTCTTCAAGTTTGTCGTAGCGCTTCATATGCAGCAGCCCGAGGATCACGTGCAGTTTGTTCATAAACTCGTGCGTATGGGAGCGCAGGGCATCGACATAATTGACCATGCCATCAATACGCTGCATCAGCTGGCTGATTTCCGTTTTATCGCGAAAAGTGGTGATGGCACCAATAACCCGCTCCTGGCTTTTAACAGGCACCATGTTGCACAGCAAGAGTCGCCCGTTGCAGCTGATCTCCTGATCCTTGCGCGCAATGCCACTCTTCGAGACTTCCCGCAGGCTTGCCAGCAGGGGTGCACTGGCATTTTCGGTCTGTTTGCCGGAAGGCAGAAGCAATATTTCTCTGGCGGTGTGGTTAATCATTGTCACCCGACCCTGGATATCCACGGCCAGTACCCCTTCGCGAAGCGACTGCAGCATCGCCTGCCGCTGTTCGAACAGCGCAGAGATCTCATACGGCTCAAGGCCGAACAGGATACGTTTGAGCACGCGAACCAGACCCCAGATAGCCAGCGAGCTCATCAATATACTGAATAATATGGTCCAGACGGCGTTAAGCCGCCCGCGGGCAATCTGATCTTCCACTTTTTTAAGGGAGATACCGACCACCACCACGCCGATCTGCTCGTGCTGGCTATCAAAGACGGGGGTGAAGACGCGAAGCGCTTCGGCGAGGGCACCCCGGTTAACGGCGACATGTTCCTTTCCTTCCAGCGCGGGCGTCAGGTCATCGCCGATAAAGTGCAGACCTAGCAGGGCTTCGTTCGGGTGCGAGTAACGAATACCGCGCATGTCGGTGACCACGGTGAAGAGCAGGTCGTTGCGCCTGGTGACCGCCTGGGCGATGGGCTGAATAATATCCGCCTGGGGAGCCTGCATCAGACCGCGTTGAATTTCGGGACTGTCGGCCAGCGTTCGCGCGATCCCAAGGGCCGTATCCTTAACATCATCGCGGGTGGCGCGGGTGATTTGGACGGAATAGAGCGCAAATACCAACAGCAGCACAGAACCGATAATCGCGCACACCATTAACGTGACCAGGGTGTTCAGTTTCATGGGGCGCTTGCGCGTCAGGGGGAAGGGCTGCAAATCGCTCATCAAAACTCCGCGATGATTAAGAAAGGGGTAATTATCGCCGATGACGCGCGTTTCTTAAAGCCATGTAAAGGCATGGATTCGGTCCTCTTTTCGTGACCCTCCTCGCAGGTCACCGGTCTAAAACACTTTATAGTGTAGGGGTACTCATAATAAGGAGGTTGTTTATGAGCATTACGCTTACCGGTTCGGTCAAGGAAAGACGGCACGCCAGCACGATGAATATCGATAGATTGTCCACGCTGGACATGCTGAAAGTCATTCACCAGGATGATGCCCTCATCTCCACTGCAATAACCCCATGTTTAACAACGATCGCCCGCGTGGTGGATAACGCCGCTGCGACCCTGAGTCACGGTGGTCGTCTGGTCATTGTTGGCGCCGGCCCGTCAGGCCGTGTCGCGCAGCAGGCAGCCGATGAGTATGCCCCGGGAAAAACGCCAGTGATCGCCATAACGGCGGGAGAGGAGGCGGGCAGCTACGAGCGCGGTGTCGCCGACCTGCAGGCCATCAAATTTGGTGAACAGGATATGATGCTGGCGGTCACCGTCAGCGGAAAAACACCGTGGGTCTGGGGCGCGATGCGCCATGCGTGGTCGTTGGGTTCCCCGGTCGCGGCTATTACGGATGACGCGCAAAGTGAAGCCGCGCAGCTGGCGAGCATGGTGATTGCCCCGGAACTCGGCGCGGACGCGATCGCGGGTTATATCAATACCAAAGCCGGGATCGCACAAAAAATGATCCTGACCATGATAACCACCGGCCTGGCGGTTCGAACCGGACGCGTGTTCAGCAACCTGCGCGTGGATCTGGACGCCAGCAACACCAAATGGTCTGAACGGCAAATTGCCATCGTCATGGAAGCGGGGGGATGCACCCGGTCAAAGGCGAAAGCCGCGCTGGAGAGCTGCAACCATAACTGTAAAACAGCGGTGCTGATGGTGCTGACAGGGCTGGATGCCTGGAAGGCGCATGAACTGCTGGCGCAGAACAACGGCTTTATTCGTCTGGCACTGCAGGAAGCTCCGTAACATTTCTCTGTTGAATAAAAAAAGCCCGCGATGCGGGCTTTTATCATAGTAGGAAGTTAGAACTGGTACGTCATACCTACGCCAACGATGTCATCTGTAGAGATGCCGTTTGCTTCGTAGAAGCTTTCGTCGTTGTCCAGCATGTTGATTTTGTAATCAACATAGGTGGAGAAGTTTTTGTTAAAGCTGTAGGTCATACCGACGTCGATATAGTTAACCAGATCCATGTCGCCATGCTGGCCCTGTGGGTTACCCGCATTGCCAGGATAAGTCATGTCCTTGCCTTTGGAGTAAACCCATGCCAGGGACGGACGCAGGCCGAAGTCGAACTGGTATTGCGCTACGGCTTCAAAGTTCTGCGTCTCATCCGCAATCCCGGTATCGCCATATGGCGTCATATTACGGGTTTGCGCATACATCATCGCCAGATAAACGCTGTTGGCATCATATTTCGCGCCAACGGTCCACGCTTCCGCAGTCTTACCGCCGGCGAAACGTGCGCTGTCTTGTATACCCTTCGCTTCCTGCTCATTGGTACGGTCAGAAGAGGAGTAGGCCGCGCCTAAGGTCAGGCCAGACAGATCGCCGGAGAAATCATAGGTCGTGGACATACCGAAGCCGTCACCGTTCTGGAAACGCACGTCGTTATGACCGTTCTTGGTCCCTTCCTGATCTTCTGTTGCGTCCTGACCTTCGTTTGCCCCCTGATACTGCAGCGCAAAGTTCAGACCCTCAACCAGGCCGAAGAAATCGGCATTACGGTAGGTCGCCACACCGTTTGCACGGCCGACCATGAAGTTGTCGGTCCAGGTATAAGAATCGCCCCCAAATACGGGCAGCATATCGGTCCAGGCTTCAACATCATACACGACGCCGTAATTACGACCGTAATCGAACGAACCGTATTCGCCATATTTCAGGCCAGCGTACGCCAGACGGTTAAATGAAGTATCACCGGCACTTTCGGTATTATTGGCGTAAGTTTTATATTCCCACTGGCCATAACCAATAACATCGTTAGTGATTTGTGTTTCGCCTTTGAAACCAATTTGTACATAGGTTTCATCGCCATCATCCCCAGGGTGATCAGAGAAAGTATGACGCGCATCGATCTTACCGTACAGATCAACTTTATTGCCGTTTTTGTTATACATTTCAGCTGCATGTGCTGCGCCAGCCATTAATAATGCGGGTACGAGAATTGCCAGAACTTTTCTTTTCATTATATATTCCCTTTAAAGATAATTAATATGAATATATGTAATCACTCTCTGTCATTACAGGATTGATACTATTCTACGCAATGTCATTTTGGTTCAAAAATAAATGTAATTAAAATCGTAGAAATATTGCAAAACATTTCTATCTGTCGCTTTATTTTTCTGGTGAATTAGAGTTTAGAATATATAGAAATAAATTATCATTAAGTATTTAGCGGCAGTATTATTTAATATCTCCAATTGATATTAAATATATTTCCTCGGGAATGCAGGGTACACGCGTCCCTGTCAGGACAAGCCGTGATAGCGGCGGGGAAAGTTGCTATTGTAGCCGTTTTAACAACAGGACGTGATGATGGAACTTACGCAGTGGCAGTCTCGCTTTGAGCGTTGGCTCGATAAAAACCACGCGACCCACGACGCTGCGCATGATATTTCGCACTTTCGTCGTGTCTGGATGACGGCGCAAAAAATCATGGCGAACCAGGCGGTCGATTCACTGGTGGTACTGACCGCCTGTTATTTCCATGACATTGTCAGCCTGCCGAAAAACCATCCCCAACGCAGCCAGTCATCACGTCTGGCGGCCAGCAAGACGCTCGATATTCTGCGTCGCGATTTTCCGGATTTCTCCTCTGAACGCTTTGCGGCCGTGGAGCATGCCATTGAAGCGCACAGTTTTAGCGCCGGTATCGCGCCGCACAGTCATGAAGCCAAAATTGTTCAGGATGCTGACCGGCTGGAAGCGCTTGGTGCTATTGGTCTTGCGCGCGTCTTTGCGGTATCGGGGGCGCTGGGCGTGGCGCTCTTTAACGCTGAAGACCCGTTTGCCGACGCGCGCACCCTTAATGATCGCGCCTTTGCCCTCGACCATTTTCAGACCAAGCTGCTGCGCTTGCCTGATACAATGCACACAGACGTGGGGCGCGAACTTGCGCAACACAACGCCGATTTTCTCATCCAGTTTATGGCGAAATTAAGTGCCGAATTACAGGGCGACTGCCTGGGGCTGGATACCCAGGTGCTGAGCCGCTTCCGTCGCAGTTTGAGCGAGTGAACTGTGGTAATCTGTTTCCAGTCTTTATTCTCCGGTTAAAAGAATGCAGGAAAATCGATCAGTGAGTGAGCCCGCGCCAGAGCAGGCTGAGAAATCAACGGCAACGGTGCAGGCTTTATTGCGCCAGCTGCTGGATATCTATGATGCTAAAACGCTGGCGAATCAGCTGGTGGCGCACGGTGAGAGCCACTGGAGCCCGGCAATCCTGAAGAGACTGCTGACCAGCGAGCGGGCAGGGCAGCGTCTGAGTGAGGGCGAGTTTCGTTATCTGCAAAACCTGCTTCCGCGTCCTTCAGCCGCGCACCCGAACTATGCCTTCCGTTTTATCGATCTGTTTGCCGGCATTGGCGGCATTCGACACGGGTTTGAGGCCATTGGCGGGCAGTGTGTGTTTACCAGCGAGTGGAACAAACATGCGGTCCGTACCTACAAAGCCAACTGGTACTGCGATCCCCATGAACACCGTTTCAACGCCGATATCCGTGATGTTACGCTGAGCCACAAAATCGGCGTGAGTGATGAAGAGGCGGCTGAGCACATTCGCCAGTCAATTCCGGCCCATGATGTCCTGCTGGCGGGCTTCCCGTGCCAGCCTTTCTCGCTGGCCGGCGTGTCGAAAAAGAATGCCCTCGGACGCGCCCACGGTTTTGCCTGCGATACGCAAGGCACGCTGTTCTTTGATGTTGTCCGCATTATCGATGCCCGTCGTCCGGCGATTTTCGTGCTGGAGAACGTCAAGAATCTCAAGAGCCATGACGGCGGGAAGACCTTCCGCATTATCATGCAAACGCTCGATGAGCTGGGGTATGACGTAGCGGACGCTCAGCATATGGGCGCGGATGACCCGAAAATCATCGACGGTAAGCATTTCCTGCCGCAGCACCGCGAACGCATTGTGCTGGTTGGTTTTCGCCGCGATCTCAACCTGAAGGGGGATTTTACCCTGCGGGATATTCCCTCTTTATACCCTGCGCGTCGCCCAACCGTGGCCGACCTGCTGGAACCTGTCGTCGACGCGAAATTTATCCTCACCCCGGTGCTGTGGAAATACCTCTACCGCTATGCGAAAAAACACCAGGCCAAAGGCAACGGTTTTGGCTTCGGGATGGTTAATCCGAACGATCCGCACTGTGTGACGCGCACGTTGTCCGCTCGCTACTATAAAGATGGCGCAGAGATCCTGATCGACCGGGGCTGGGATAAAGCGCTGGGGGAGAAAGATTTTGACGATCCCGATAACCAGCGTCACCGTCCGCGCCGCTTAACGCCGCGTGAATGCGCTCGGCTGATGGGGTTTGAGACCCCGCAGGGTTACACCTTCCGCATTCCGGTGTCGGACACCCAGGCTTATCGGCAGTTTGGTAACTCGGTGGTCGTTCCCGCGTTTGCGGCGGTGGCAAAACTGCTGGCCTCCCGCATCAGACAGGCCGTGGCGTTACGTGAGAGTGAGGCCGTCAATGACGGATGTTCACGATAAGGCGACGCGCAGTAAAAACATGCGTGCCATCGGCACGCGTGATACCGCCATTGAAAAGCGGCTAGCCGGGCTGCTGACCGAGGCGGGGTTTGATTTCCGCGTGCAGGATGCCGCGCTTGCGGGCCGTCCGGATTTCGTTATCGATGCGTATCAATGCATCATCTTTACCCACGGCTGTTTCTGGCATCACCACGACTGCTACCTGTTTAAGGTTCCCGCGACGCGTACGGATTTCTGGCTGGAGAAGATTGGCAAGAACGTCGCGCGGGACAACCGTGGCCTTAGCACGCTTCTCGCGCAGGGCTGGCGGGTGTTGATTGTCTGGGAGTGCGCGCTGCGCGGCAGATTAAGACGTACCGATGCCGACCTGACAGAACGGCTGGAAGAGTGGATCTGCGGCGGCGGGCAGGCCGCGCAGATCGACACCCAGGGTATTCACCCGCTTACGGTTTCTCCACCTCACACGGCGTAACAACCGGCTTCGCAGGAAGCAGATATTTCCCCAGCGTTACCAGCACAACGGCAAAGACAATCACGCCCAGCGCCAGCCATTCCACCGGAGACAACGTTTCGCCGGCAAAGCTGGTGCCCAGCAGTACGGCAACCACCGGGTTCACGTAAGCGTAGCTGGTCGCGATCGCCGGCGAGACATTGCGGATCAAGAACATATAGGCGTTAATGGCGATGACAGAGCCAAATAATGCCAGGTAACCCACGGCCAGGAAGCCCGAAAGGTCCGGCATGGCTGTCAGTTTTTCGCCCGTCAGCGTTGAGGCAATCAGCAGCACAATTCCCGCCGCGAGCATCTCAATCGCGCCCGCCATCATGCCGGTCGGCAGCTCAATTCGTGAACCGTATACCGACCCAAATGCCCAGCTCATCGAGCCGATCAGGATAATCACTGCGCCCCACGGATTTCCGCTCAGGTTACCGCCGCTGTTGAGCAGGATGATCCCGGCAAGCCCGATCCCAATCCCTACCCATTCGAGCTTGCGGGTGCGGATGCCGAAAAGACGGCTAAAGCACAGGGTAAACAGCGGGACGGTCGCGACCACGACGGCGGCAATTCCGGACGGCACGTTCTGGTGCTCGGCGACCGTCACAAACCCATTCCCTATGGCCAGCAGCAGCAGGCCAATCAGAGCGGCATTGAGCATCGGGCGAAGCGGAGGCAGCTTATGACCCCGTAACAGCAGGAAGGCCATCAGTAACACGCCCGCCGAGAGAAAGCGTACGCCCGCCATCATGAGCGGCGGCCAGCTCTCCACGCCGATACGAATGACAAAGTAGGTGGAACCCCAGATGATATACAGCGAAAAAAGTGCCCCAATGAGCGGTAGCAGTTGCCGGAAACGCATAATCCCTCGCGACAAAATGAAAAGGTCGCTGACAGTAAACGCCAAAACTATCGGGCTGGCGAGCGCTTTAATTGTGTAGTTGACGTGAATTTTTTGTTGACGCGAGGTGCCTGTTTCCGGGTTTACACTTTTGCTCCATACTATTCACTTAATTACCAAAAAAAGAAGGAATGAGATTTTGGCAGGAAGTAGCTTATTAACATTACTGGATGATATTGCCACCTTACTGGATGACATTTCGGTGATGGGGAAACTGGCGGCGAAGAAAACCGCCGGGGTTCTGGGAGACGATTTATCGCTCAACGCCCAGCAGGTGAGCGGCGTTCGGGCCAACCGTGAATTACCGGTGGTATGGGGCGTAGCGAAGGGTTCATTCCTGAATAAGGTGATCCTGGTGCCGCTTGCGCTGCTGATCAGCGCGTTTATCCCTTGGGCGATCACGCCGTTGCTGATGATTGGCGGCGCATTTTTATGCTTCGAAGGCGCTGAGAAAATCCTGCACTCGTTCGCCGCACGTAAGAACAGCGACACGCCGGAAATGCGCCAGCAGCGTCTTGAGGCGCTGGCCGCGCAGGATCCTAAAACCTTCGAGCGTGATAAGGTGAAAGGTGCCATTCGTACCGACTTTATTCTGTCGGCGGAGATCGTGGCCATTACGTTAGGTATTGTCTCTGAAGCACCGCTTCTGAACCAGGTCCTGATCCTCTCCGGGATCGCCATTCTGGTCACGGTGGGGGTGTACGGGCTGGTGGGGCTTATCGTTAAGCTGGATGATATCGGCTACTGGCTGGAAGAAAAATCGAGCGCTATCGCCAAAGGTATCGGCAAAAGCCTGCTGGTGACCGCGCCCTGGCTGATGAAGAGCCTGTCAGTGGTTGGTACGCTGGCGATGTTCCTTGTCGGAGGCGGTATTGTGGTTCACGGTATCGCGCCGCTGCACCATGCTATTGAACATTTCGCCTCGGCGCAGGGCAGCATAGTGGCGGCAATTCTGCCCACGCTGCTTAATCTTGTGCTGGGCTTTATCATTGGCATTATCGTGGTTGGGGCCGTAAAACTGGTCGAAAAAATCCGCGGAACGTCGCACTAATTGTTACCTGTTGCGGGGTGCAAAAAGATCATTCCTCGTCTAAATTGAAAACGTTTCACCCTGATACAGGAGGCAGGTATGGTCTTTTTGGTCAGTGATGAAGTTAAGCCTAAGAAGGGCGGCCCACGTATGATTGTCACCGGGTATTCCAGCGGTATGGTGGAATGCCGGTGGCACGACGGTTATAGCATCAAGCGGGAAGCGTTCCGTGAAGATGAGCTTCAGCCGGGAGACGGGCAGCGCAAGCGAGACAAGGCTTAATGACATAACGCCCGGCTTTGCCGGGCGTTTTTACCTTCCGTATCCGGCGTCGGGCAGTAATCAGGGAGTGTGTGTGCAGCGCGAGACCTTTGTTGTAAGACGATCTTTTCTGCAATGGCTGCATATGCGTAGCAATCCGGGGTTGATTGTTAATCTCTGTTTTCTCATCGTACTGATATTTTCCACGCTCCTGACCTGGCGAGAGGTGGTGGTACTGGAAGATGCGTATATCTCCAGCCAGCGTAATCATCTGGAAACGGTAGCCACTTCGCTGGACCGGCAGTTACAGTACAGCGTGGATAAAATGCTTTTTTTCCGCAAAAGCATGCGTGATGCCATCCAGACGCCGCTGGCCTTTGATGTCCTGTATGAAGCGATTTCACGCTTTAACGCCTTTCGCACGCGCCCCAGCTGGCAGCTCGCCGTTGATAAAAAACGCACTCTCCCCATTAACGGCGTGTCGGATGCGTTCGTCGAAAAAACCACGCTGTTGAATCGTGATCCTGAGCGTATCAGCAATGAAATTTCTGCCGCCCTCGAAGTGGGGTATTTACTCCGACTGGCGTCCTCGGTGGGGCAAAGTGAAGAGCGGGTTATCTATGCGTCACGCGCCGGGTTTTACCTTGCGACGGACACGCCTGAACAGACGAGTGATATTAGCCAGCGCTATTACTATCTGGTTACCCAGCCGTGGTTTACCCAGCAGTCTGAACGTAACAATCGCGCTCGCGCGGTGCGCTGGTTTATCTCCAGCCCGTCCCCCTGGACCGGTGGTGAACGGATGATCACGGCCAGCGTGCCGATCTATTTTGACCATTACTGGTATGGCGTTGTGGCGATGGATTTCTCATTGAAGACCATGAAACATCTGCTGGAAGAGGCAACGCAAGAGCGTACAGAGGGGGAATATCAGCTGTACGACACCCGGCTGAATATGATTGCCACGTCAGAAGAGGCCGGTAGCCTGGTGAACCGGTTTGACGAACGCGAAACGGCGCAGATAGCGCACGCGATTGAGAACGATACCGGCGGGGGGATCCGTCTCGGAAGCCGCTTTATCAGCTGGGAGCGGCTCGACCACTTCGATGGTGTGATTTTACGCGTTCATACCCTTCATGAAGGCGTTAAGGGGGACTTCGGCAGTATCAGTATCGTGCTGGCGCTGCTCTGGGCACTCTTCACCGCCATGCTTCTTATCTCGTGGCTGGTTATCCGTCGGATGGTCAGCAATATGTATACGCTTCAGCACTCTTTGCAGTGGCAGGCCTGGCACGATCCGCTCACCCGCCTGAATAACCGTGGTGCCCTGTTTGAGCGTGCCAAAATGCTGTCGGAAAAATGTCGGCAGCAGTCGCTGCCGTTCTCGGTGATTCAAATCGATCTCGACCATTTTAAAAGCATTAACGATCGCTTTGGCCATCAGGCCGGGGACAAAGTGCTTTCCCATGCCGCAGGCCTGATTGGCAGCGCACTGCGCAAGAATGATGTTGCCGGACGCGTGGGTGGGGAAGAGTTCTGCGTGGTACTGCCCGGCAGCGGGCTTGAAGAGGCGAGGGGGATTGCGGAACGCATTCGCTCACGCATCAACAGTAAAGAGATCCTGGTGAAAAAGAGTACCACCGTGCGTATCAGTGCCTCACTGGGGGTAAGTAGCGCCCAGGAAAAGGACAATTACGATTTCGAACAGCTGCAGTCAGTGGCGGATGCCCGGTTGTATCAGGCCAAGCAGTGCGGGCGCAACCGGGTGTTCTGGCACGATCAGGATAAGAAGTGATCCAGCCCCTCCTGCCAGCCCGCGGGTCCGGGCTGTTGCGTGTGGTACACCCGGGCGGGGTTATCGTCGCGTAACGTGATGCCCTGCCGGTTAATACCCTTGATCACCACGGCGTAGTCCACGCTGTCCAGCAGCGGGGCATCATTTGGACCATCGCCAAGCCCCAGAGTGACCGGCACAATGCCTTCCCGCTCACGGTACTGCTCAATCAGCCAGTTAACCGCAACGTCTTTACCGCAGCGAGCATCCAGAACATGCCAGAAGCGGGCTCCCTGCAGGCATTTCAGGCCGCACTGCGCCAGCGCCTCGTCAAATTGCGCCATTTTTTCATCGCTGTCGCGCCAGATGAGCGTGACGGAGGCTTCGTGTCGGCGCGCGAGGGTCGAACGATAGCGCGTCAGCCCCGTCCACTCGCTGATAATCCGTTCGTCGACGTCATCAAAGGTGGTGAATTTAAAGCCCCGCTGCTGGCGAATCTGGTCGATCAGCGGGCGAATGTCACGGTGCGTCATCCCCCTGATGTGGCGTTGACCTGTCTCCCAGCGCACGTCGGGCTGAATCACCGCGCCATTCTCAGCTATGAAGGGTAACCCCTCCAGACCCAGATCCTGCTGGATATCCAGCATTTCTGCCGCGGTCTTGCTGCTGCAGAGAATAACCGGCACCTGGTTATCCTGGAGGGTGTCCAGCCAGGGCATGGCCGGTTGCCACTCGTACGTATGAATATCGAGCAACGAGCCGTCGAGATCGGAAAAGATCAGCAGGCTATCCTGCAATGAAGGCATAACGACTCCTGATAACTGACAAACTGCCAACTAAGAATATTCCTAAAAAAATTCCTAATGCTTAAGTCAGGCAAAAGGGTCTCTCTCCTGCCAAACCCGCATGCAGCGCATGTTGTCCCTCATAACTAAATTTATTATGTACCAAATATTATATTCGCCATGAGAATATATGCTTGTCATACAAAATGGTTGAGGATAGTGTTTTGTGTACATCAGATTTCCTGGTGTAACGAATTTTCAAGTGCTTCTTGCATAAGCAAGTTTTGATCCCGGCCATCCCCATGACCGGGATTTTTTTCGTCCTAACGATTTGCTTCAGACACGCTAAAATCGTGTATATCAAGCTCGAAGGCCTCCGCCAGTTCACGGTAGGTGTGATAATCCCTTCCGTTCACAATGACCCTGTCTGAATTGTCGTCCGAACGACGGACTTCTGACTCACTGATCTCATTGATGGCGGCCAGCAGGGCATCGACATCCACCTCAACCTCGCGTTTGATGGTGTCGCTGTACTCTTTGTCGGTCTTCATTACGGGGTACCTCATTTTGCCGTCTCCAACCGTAAGTATAGACTGCGCACAAAAACGCCATTCACACCGGGCAGCGATGCCAGTTAAGGCGTTTTGTTCTACACTGGCTCAAAACCAGAGGAGGAACGTATGAAGGTCAACGATCGGGTAACCGTTAAAACGGACGGTGGGCCGCGCCGCCCGGGTGTGGTACTGGCAATTGAAGAGTTTAGTGAAGGCACGATGTACCTGGTATCACTTGAAGACTACCCGCTCGGCATCTGGTTTTTTAACGAACTGGGACACCCGGATGGCATCTTTGTAGAGAAAGCGCAATAGCATGGCGTCGGGTGGCGACTGGCGCGCCCGACACTGTCCACAGAAGCAAAAATCTCTGGCCAGGCCAGAGATCAAAGGTAGGGTGCAAAGGGTTTTTTTAGCGACTAACGCATGTTGACGAAAATCCCGTTCGTCACATTATCGGTGAGGCGTACCACGTGATAGATCACTTGCTTATTATGCGTTTTAATTTTCCTTTTAATATTTCCTTTATGTGACGAAACGGTTTTGGCTTTAATATTCATCTGGTCTGAGATCTGAATAGTCCCTTGCCCTGCCATCCACATTCGCAGCATGCTTGATTCAGTCCTGCTTAATGATAGGGTGGGTAAGTTAACCGCTCCTACATTTTTAACTTCTTTATTCAAATAATCACCCAGAATGTCATCCAGCGACTCTGGTTTAATCGATTTAGAACTGATCAATAAATTTTTACGAACCAACAAATACTCATCGAAATGGATATTCGCGATCGCCATAAAAACAATAAACAGGGTTTTTGGATGCTGATTAATGATTTGCTTAATGTGCTGACTGTTGGCTGGATCGTGAATGAAACAGTCCTCATTAATAAACACCACGCCTGGTTTAAGTTCGTCACAAGCGGCTGCGAGTTCGTCAACGGTGTGTGCATCGTTGATGTCTCTCTTTCTTACCCCTCTGCTTGCCAGGTACCCGGTTAACCCTAGCCGGGTGTAGCTGCATAAATCCATAATGATCGTTGACATGGCATACCCTCACTCAATGCGTAACGATAATTCACCATCTGCCTGAGAGCTCATAACAGCCATACGGGATGGAAAAAATTAATAAACCTGTGAGCATGACAAAGACTTTCAGGCGGACTCACTATCCCGTAAAGTTACGTATAATTTGCCAGGAATCTTCTTAAAGTAAAGTAAATATTAAGTATTGTGAGGTGGTTAGAAACAATTAAACCGCGTCAGATATATCCTGGAAGATGTTTTTCACGTTTTATTTTAGGAATATCCTCAGAAAGACAATATCAACTGTGAGGGCTATTATTTACGCGGTAGCTCACTGACAATATCTGCTAACAGATTGAATATCTCGCCGAATAAGTGCTCACAGAAGGGGGCGATAAGGGGCATCAGTAATGACATTAATAAAATACCGACCGTCAGCGTCAGCGGAAAACCAATGACGAACACCGAGAGCTGCGGTGCCATTCGGTTGAGTAAGCCTAAGGCGAGGTTCACGGTCAGCAGCAGGGTGATGATCGGCAGCGCCAGCATCAGGCCGTTCAGGAAAACAAGCCCGGCCGCACGCGTAAGCGCCAGAAACGCGTTGCTGTTCACCGGGTTTTCCCCAATCGGCAGCGTATGGAAAGTATCCACCAGCATGGAGATGAGCCACAGATGGCCGTTGAACGACAGGAACAGCAGCATGGCGAGCAGATCGATAATGCGCGCCAGCACCGGCATGTTGAGGTGGCTACCGGGATCCACAAACGTGGCGAATGATAAACCCATTTGCAGGCCAATCAGTTCGCCGGCGGTCCGCACGGCCGCGAAGGCAAGCTGCATGGTAAAGCCTACGGCCACGCCAATCATCACCTGTTGCAGTGCAACCCACACCGCTTTCGCCGAGAAGATCGGAATATCCACAGGCGGGAGAGAAGGGGCGACGATAATGGTGATGATGATGCCCAGCCCCACTTTGACGCGCTTGGGTATCGTTTTCTCACTGAGAATGGGGGCCGTTGTAATCAGCGCCAGAATACGCAGCATCGGCCAGAAATAGACGCCAAGCCATTGAACCCACTGGTCACTGGTGAAGTGCAGCATCGTCGGGTCAGCCGATGATGTACGGCAGATTGGTAAACAGGTTGCGCATATAGTCCAGCAACAGGTTCAGCATCCACGGCCCGGCAACGATAATCGCCACGAACACGGCGATGATTTTTGGGATAAATGACAGCGTCATTTCGTTAATCTGCGTGGCGGCCTGCAGGATACTGATAATCAGACCGGTCACCAGCGCGACAAGCAGTAACGGCGCGGCAACGGCTATCGCGATTTTCATCGCTTCCGTGCCCATCATCATGACCGATTCTGGCGTCATTACGGCTCCTTAACTGTAGAAACTCTGCGCCAGCGAACTGACCAGCAGTTGCCAGCCATCGACCAGTACAAAGAGCATGATCTTAAAGGGCAGGGCAATGGTGGCCGGGGGCACCATCATCATCCCGAGCGCCATCAGAACGCTGGCGATCACCAGATCGATAATCAGGAACGGAATAAAGATGGTAAAGCCAATCTGAAAGGCCGTTTTCAGCTCACTGGTGACATACGCAGGCAGCAGAATACGCATCGGAACGGCTTCCGGTCCCTGAAGCTCGCCGGTATTGGACAGGCGGGCGAAGAGTGCCAGGTCCGCTTCCCGGGTCTGGCGGAGCATAAACTCCCGCAGCGGCTGAGCCCCTTTATCGAGCGCCTCCTGCATGGAGATTTTATCTTCGCTAAACGGCTGGTATGCGTCGGTATAAATCTTGTCGATAACCGGCGACATAATGAAAAAGGTTAAAAACAGCGCCAGACCCAGCAGTACCTGGTTAGGCGGCGCGGACGGGGTGCCCAGCGCATTGCGCAGCAGACCAAAGACGATGATGATTCGGGTGAAACTGGTCATCATCAGCAGGATCGCCGGAATAAACGTCAGCGAGGTGATGAAAACCAGCGTCTGCACCGGCAGCGACCAGCTTTGCCCACCGCCTGCAAGAGGGGTTGAGACCAGACCGGGCAGTTGCGCGTAAACCGCAGGGGCAAACAGGCCGACGCCCGCAAGCGTAAGGGATAACAAACGGCGCATCAGGATCTCCCGGAACGCTTAAGCAAACTCTTCATGACGGACTGAAAATCCGCAGGGACTTCTGCGCGCTCGTCACCCGTTGCCGGGGCTGGCGGCAGTTTATGCAAGACGTTGATGCTGGAGGCAGTCACGCCCAGCACCAGCCGTGCATCTTCCACATCGACAACGACCACGCGCTCGCGTGGCCCCAGTGTCGTGCTGGCGCTGACCTTCAGACCGCGGGTGCCGGCGGTTTTACCCGCCAGGCCGAAGCGCTTCGCCAGCCATGCGGCGATAAGAATAAAGGCAATAATACCGAGCAACGCGCCACTCACCTGGAGCAGCGGAGAGCCGGGAACGGCAGAGGGCTGTGATATTGTTGCCTGGGTTTTCATGCTTAACGGCTCAGACGACGCATACGTTCAGATGGCGTAATAATGTCGGTGATGCGCACGCCGTATTTATCGGCAACCACCACGACTTCACCCTGGGCAATGAGATAACCGTTGATCAGAATATCCAGCGGTTCGCCGGCGAGACCGTCAAGGGCCACCACGGAACCCTGCGTCAGACGCAGCAGCTCTTTAATGGTCATGCGGGTGCGGCCCAGTTCCACGGTCAGCTTAACCGGGATATCCATAATCAGATCAATATCCTGCAGCGTACCGCTGACATCGCCGCCGCCGAGCTGCTGGAACACAGCATCCGCTGCACTTTTGGCCGGAGTCGTTTTTTGCTCGTTTAACGCGTCAGCCCACAGATCGTCCAGTGCTCCGCTGTTTTCATCGGACGGATTGTTCATGTCACTCATTTGGGCTGTTCCTCATTCAGCGAATTCAATATCGGGTTGATCAAGTGCTCAACGCGTAACGCATACTGACCGTTAATTGTGCCGTACTGACTTGTCAGCACGGGGACACCATCCACATGGGCAATAATGCGGTCGGGTTTTTCTATCGGCAAAACATCGCCGGGTTGTAATTTCAGGATCTGGGATAAGCGCAGCGGGATATCCGCGAAGCTCGCCACCAGCTCAAGCTGAGAATGCTGAACCTGACGCACCAGGTTTTCGCGCCAGTTCTGATCTTCGTTGCGTGAGTTCTCCAGCGGCGGGTTGACCAGCAGTTCACGCAGCGGTTCGATCATGCTGAACGGCAGGCAGATGTTGAACTCACCGGTCAGGTTACCGATCTCCACATGGAACGGGGTATTCACGACGATATCGTTCGGGGAGGTGGTGATATTGGTAAATTTCACCTGCATCTCAGAACGTACGTACTCCACTTCCAGAGGGTTAATTGCTTTCCACGCGTCGCTGTAAGATTCCAGCGCCAGCTTCAGCATGCGGTTGATGACGCGCTGCTCGGTGTGGGTAAATTCACGCCCTTCCACTTTGGTCGGGAAACGCCCGTCGCCACCAAACAGGTTATCCACCGCAATGAACACCAGGCTTGGCGAAAACACCACCAGACCTGTGCCGCGCAGCGGTTTCAGGTGGATCAGGTTAAGGTTCGTTGGCACCGGCAGGTTGCGGGCAAACTCATGATACGGCTGGATGCGGATCGCACCGACTGTGATATCCGGGCTACGACGCAGCAGGTTAAACAGCCCCATACGGAACTGACGTGCAAAACGTTCGTTAATGATCTCCAGCGCCTGCAGACGTTCACGTACTACGCGGCGCTGGGTATTGGGATCATAGGGACGAATATCGCTATCGCCGCCAATACCCGGTTGCGGATCATCGTTCTTATCGCTGTCGCCGTTAAGAAGCGCGTCGATTTCTGCCTGAGAAAGAATACTGTCGCCCATGTCGTTACCGCAGTATGAAGGCTGTATACAGAACGTCAGTGACTTCCTGCTTGGGTTGACCGTTTACCAGCGGGGTCGCCAGCGTCTGTTTAATGGCGTCGACCAGCTTTTGCTTACCGTCATCGGTAGCAAGCGTTGAGGCGTCCTGACGAGAGAACAGCAGCAGCAGACGGCTACGCACTTCAGGAAGATAATCATTCAGGCGCGCACGCGTGGCTTCATCTTTCAGGCGTAACGTAATACCCACATACAGCACACGATCCGCATCACCCAGATTCACGGTGAAGGTATCCAGTGGGAAGAATACCGGTGCCGGCGGAGGAGGCGGTTCGGCTTTGGCCGCAGCGGTAGAAGGTTCCTGCTGCATACGCCAGTAACTATAGCCCGCGGTAGCGCAGGCGGCGAGCGTGATTAACACCAGCAGCGGGATCCAGATGGAACGCTTGCTTTTTTTGGTGATCGCGGAGTCAGTCATCTGATACGAGCTTCCTGTTTCGGTACAGCTTAATAAGGTGATTATCCCGTGTCCTGCTGTCGTCAAAGCGTGGAAAAGACGGGGATAATCACGCTACCTCTGGCGTTTAGGCAAAGATGTCTACGGCACTGTTGCCACGCGCCGCGGATTGCAGGGCGGCAGGGGCAGGCAGTAACTCATCGCTCTCATCATTAAAACCGCCGGTATTACCGGAACGTGAAGCCTGTTGCTGCTGTTGAGAGGAGGACTGCTGCTGTCCGGCAAAGCTCTCGCTGCTGACACTGCTTTGCGCGAGCTGAATGCCACTCTCAGCAAGCGACGTGCGCAGGACCGGCAGTGCAGCTTCCAGGGCCGCACGCACGTGGCTGTGCGCTGACACCATTTGCAGCTGTGCCTGGTTATCATCCAGTTTCAGGGTAATCTGGACCTGACCCAGATCTTCCGGGTGCAGACGCAACTCTGCGGTTTGCTGGCCCTGTTTCGTGAACAACGTAATGTGCTGACTCAGGGATTGCTGCCACTCCTGGGTTCCCAGCGGCTGGCTCAATACCGGTGCCGTGGCAACGGTTGCGGCAGCGTGGCTGGTGACGTTGCTGGAAATGACGGGCGTAAGCGTTGCGGTCGGGGCTGTTGAAGAGGGTGAACTGGCGAGATCCTGCTTCTCAGCGGCGGCGGCCACGATCGGGGTCGCCGGTGCGTTGACCGGTTGAGACGGATCGGCGTTTTGCGCCTGCGCCTGATAAGTCGACGCTTGTTGCGCTTTTTCATGGCCCGCCAGCAGGGTGCTCATGGACTGTTGACCTGCACCATTTTGCGAAAGCGCGGCAGCGTTCAGCGTTGATTTCGCCGTCAGGCCATTGCCTGTCGCGCCAGAGGCCACCGGCGTTGCCGTCTGCTGGTGGGGCAGCATCGCCATCAGCGCGCTCAACCCTGCCAGCTCTTCTTCGCTCAGCTCGCTTTTGCTGTCATCCTGCGTTTTCACCGCGCTCAGGGTCTTCAGGGCATCACCTTTTGAAACTGGCACCAGCCCGGAAACGAGGGTTTCCAGCGGGGTGGCTGCTGTCGGTTCATCGCCTGTCAGGGCTGGCTGACGCGAGAGCAGGTTGGCTATTTTGGCCTGCAGGGTGTTCTCTCCCCCGGCTTCCTGAGCAACTTTTGACAGCTTACTGCCGGCTGCTTTCAGGTCAGCCAGCGTCAGCGGCGCATCGTTGCCCTGGCCTGTTGCGTCCGTCAGGGCGCCTGCCAGCAGAGAAAGAAAGTCTTGTGCACCGTCGGTGCCTTTCCCTGTTTGCATGCCGCCCGACAGGTCGCTGTCGGTCATCAGCAGTTGTTGCAATGTGATCATTCCGGTTTCCTCATTGATGCGCGCTGGGCAAACTCATCCATTTTCTTCTGATCCAGACGGTTTTCCGCCAGGGTCGTTGCCGCGATCTGTCGGTCCTGTAAGGTCTGCCAGGCCTGCAGTCGCTGCTTTTTCTCGCGCCAGAAATTCAGCGCGGTGTCGACTTTCTGGGTCCACTGGTTAAGCTGCTGGCGATGCTGTTCAATCGCCTTTTCCAGCGTCTGAATAAACTGCTGATAGTTAATCCAGCGCTGGCTTCCAATGCCCTGTGTCATATCGGTATTGAGGTTGGTGCGATATTCATGCTGATAGTCGATTAACATCTTCAACTGCTCTTCAGCCTGCTGGCACCCGCGTCGCATTGCGCCAAGCTGCAATGCGGCATCATCAACTTCTTTCTCAGCCAGATCTTTCAGCGTTGATAACGCGCTGTTTTGCGCCATGACCTTCGCCCTCCACCTGTGTTACACCTGCGGGAAAATCAGCTCCAGTGCCTGGAGTGAGTCTTCCCAGTCGGCGCGTTCAAAAATACCTTGTTGCAGAAACGCCTCCAGCTGCGGCCACAGGCTAATCGCTTTGTCGAGCATCGGGTCGCTGCCTTTGGCATACGCCCCCACGCTCACCAGATCGCGGTTGCGCTGGAAGCTGGAGAGGAGTTGTTTGAAGTTACGCACGCGGGCGTAGTGCTTCTCTGTGATCAATGCCGTCATTGCACGGCTGATTGATGCTTCGATATCAATTGCCGGGTAGTGACCGGCTTCGGCCAGACGGCGCGATAACACAATATGACCGTCGAGGATCGCACGCGCGGAGTCGGCAATCGGGTCCTGCTGGTCATCGCCTTCGGTCAGAACCGTATAAAAAGCGGTGATTGAGCCGCCGCCGCTGATGCCGTTTCCTGCACGTTCGACCAGCGCCGGGAGCTTGGCAAAGACCGAAGGCGGATAACCTTTGGTCGCCGGAGGTTCTCCGATGGCGAGTGCGATTTCACGCTGCGCCATCGCATAGCGGGTCAGGGAGTCCATAATCAGCAGCACGTGCTGGCCGCGGTCACGGAAATCTTCCGCGATACGGGTGGCATACGCAGCACCCTGCATACGCAGTAACGGTGAGACATCCGCCGGTGCGGCGATGACCACCGAGCGGGCACGGCCTTCTGCGCCCAGAATGTTTTCAATAAAGTCTTTTACTTCGCGACCACGTTCACCGATCAGACCCACGACGATGACATCGGCCTGGGTGTAACGTGCCATCATGCCAAGCAGGACGGATTTACCCACCCCTGAGCCGGCAAACAGGCCCATACGCTGCCCGCGGCCTACGGTCAGCAGGGCGTTAATCGGGCGCACGCCGGTGTCGAGGACATGTTCGATGGCGGTACGCTGCAGAGGGTTAAACGGCTGGGTGATCAGCGCGCCGGTTTCGGTGGTATCCGGCGAGGGCAGGCCGTCCAGCGGTTTACCGCTTCCGTCCAGTACACGGCCAAGCAGGGCAGGGCCAAGCGGGAGCTGTTTCCCGCTTTGCAGTCCATCGCCGCTGATGTTTTTCGCATACACGCGCGCACCGGGCAGAATGCCTTCAACTTCTTCAAGGGGCATCAGGAACAGGCGTTGGCCGTTAAAGCCGACGACTTCGCTCTCAACTTCACGCGTCTCTAGTCCATCCTGACGCTCAATCACGCAGGTGGCTCCCAGCGGAAGCTGCAGGCCAGTGGCTTCCAGCACCAGGCCGGTGGCCCGCGTGAGTCGTCCGTAACGGCGAACGGACGGCAGCTGCGTCATCTTCGCTTCAAAATTATCGAGCGTGTTGAGCCAGCGGGTGAGGCGTGCAGTCATCAGACGACTCCCGGTGCTGCCAGGCGGCACAGTTCCTGCCAGCGGGTCGCAACGCTGGCATCCAGGTCACCTTCATCGGCAGAGACCTTGCAGCCTCCGTGATGCAACGACGGGTCGCCGCGCAGACGCCAGCCGTGCAGGCTCAGCGTCGCGCCCAGACTCTCTTCCACGCGCTGGAGGTCGTCCGGATGCACGCGCAGCTGCGGTTTCCCACTGAACAGCGGCTCCTGCTGAAGCAGGCCCTGAATTTGTTTAATCAGCGCGGTGTTGTCCACCGCCGGCGCGTGGCCGATCACCTGACGGGCGGCTTCCAGCGCCATCTGCATCAGCCTTGAGGCAATGACGCTGTCCAGCGCATCCAGCGTGTGCTGAAACTCGCTGACCAGCTGCTGCATACGGGCGTGAAGTGGAGCCTGTTGCTGGCGCGCCTGTTCAATGCCGTGTTCTAACCCTTTGGCCAGACCTTCCTGATACCCCTGATCGTGGCCTTTCTGACGTCCTTCGTTCAGGCCAGCCGTGTAGCCCTGCTCATGGGCCTGCATCTGCAACTGGGCCAGCATCTGCGCGCGCTGCTCTTCTTCGCTCAGCTCAGGCTGCTCGATGTCCGGGTCGCCCTCTTCGGGCGACAGCACGGCGGGTGTGAACTCTGACAGGGGAGGCGCCAGATCGTCGGGCGTCCAGCGCTTCCACGGCAGTTCATTAGACATAGGTGTCGTCTCCGCTGCCAATCACCATCTCGCCGGTTTCCGCCAGACGACGAACGATAAGCAGGATGGCTTTCTGTTCGTTTTCCACCTGAGACAGACGGACCGGGCCACGGTTGGCAAGGTCGTCGCGCAGGATATCTGCCGCACGCTGAGACATGTTGCGCAGGAACTTCTCGCGCAGCGGCTGCTCGGCACCTTTGAGGGCGATAAGCAGCGACTCGGAGTCCACTTCCTGGAGCAGGCGCTGGATGCTGCGATCGTCCACTTCGACCAGGTTTTCGAACAGGAACATCTCGTCGATAATTTTCTGTGCCAGCTCGCCGTCGAATTCGCGAACGGCGGTAATGACCGCTTCTTCCTGCTGCGTTTTCATCAGGTTGATGATCTCTGCCGCCGTTCTCACGCCGCCCATTTTGCTGCGCTTGAGGTTCTGGCCATCGAGCAGGTTGTTCAGCACTTCGGTCAGCTCCGCCAGCGCGGCTGGCTGGACACCACCGAAGGTCGCGATACGCAGCATCACATCGTGACGCAGGCGCTCTTCGAACAACGCCAGAATATCGGCCGCCTGGCCACGTTTGAGGTGGACAAGAATGGTGGCGATAATCTGCGGGTGCTCGTCGCGGATAAGATCGGCGGCACTTTGCGGCTCCATAAAGTTGAGCGTCTCAATACCGCTGGCGGTATCGCGCGTTTCCAGAATGTCTTCCAGCAGGCTGGCAGCACGCTCTTCGCCCAGCGCCTTGACCAGCACGGAGCGCAGATAGTCGTTGGCGTTGACGTTGAGCGCGGCAAACTGTTCGGCTTCCTGCTCAAATTCAGACAGCACTTCCGTCAGCTGTTTGTTAGAGATCTGGCGTACGTTTGCCATTGCCGCACTGAGAATCTGTACTTCGCGCTGGGAGAGGTGTTTGAACACCTCGGCCGCACGGTCTTCGCCAATGGTCATCAGCAGGATGACGCTTTTATCGGTGCCTGAAAGCGTGTTACTCATGTTCGTTACCCATCCACTGGCGGATGACCAGCGCCACGACGCGCGGATCGTTATCTGACATTTCGCGAATGCGCTGGCTCATGACCTCGGCGCCCATACGCTGGTTAGCACGGCGTTGCTGCATCTGTTCGTCTTTGCTGAGGCGAACTTCAACCGCATCTTCCACTTCCTGACGGGTACTGACCTGTTCGCGCGCCGCTTTTTCAGCTTCAGCACGACGCTGGAGCTGAGGACGAATGCCCTTACGCCACAGCAGCCACGCGACAATCAGAACCAGCAGCCAGCGACCTGCGGACAGCAGCTGATCGATAAACGCCTGCTGTTGCCAGAACGGCAGTTCACCACCTGACTCTTCAACCGAATTGAACGGTGAGTTCACCACGTTGAGCGTGTCGCCGCGCTTCTCGGAGTAACCCATCGCTTCACGGGTCAGGTCTTCAATCTGTTTCATCTGCTCGGCGGTCAACGGCAACGGCTTGCCATCCGCCAGCGTTTTGTAGTTCACCACCACAGCAACCGACAGACGCTGTACATCGCCCACGTTCAGTTTGGTGTGGCGGATAGTACGGTCCACTTCGTAGTTGGTGGTTTCGTTACGACTGCTGGTACGCGGACCGGCGGTGCTGGCTGTTGATGTGGTCTGCTGATTCGTTTGCTGACCGTTCTGCTGATTAGCCGGTGGCGTTGAGATTGGCGCCGCGTTAGCCGGTGCTGGCTGGTTAGACAATGCACCCGGCACACCGCCGGGGTATGCGCCGCCAACCTGTTCGTTTTCATTGACCTGACGAGAGCGCATTACCGCCTGAGCCGGGTTGCCATTCGGGCTGTATTGCTCTTCGGTCTGTTCTTTATTAGAGAAGTCAATCTGCGCGGTAACCTGCGCATGCACGTTGCTGTTACCCACGACCGGGCCAAGGATGGCTTCGATGCGACGTTGCACGCGACCTTCCACGTCCGCGGCATATTTCAGCTGCGCGTCATTCAGATCGCGGCCTGCGGTATTGGACTGGGTCAGCAGATGACCACTTTGATCAACCAGCGTCACGTTACCCGGCGGGAGACCGGCAACGGCGCTGGAGACCAGATGGGTCACCGCGCTGATTTGTCCTTCATCCATTGCACGCCCAGGCTGGAGGTTAACGGTGACGGAGGCCGACGGGGATTTCTGCTCGCGGACAAACAGGGAGGGCTTAGGCATGGCCAGGTGCACACGGGCACTCTTCACCGGACCCAATGTTTCAATCGTACGGGCCAGCTCACCTTCCAGCGCACGCTGGTAGTTCACCTGCTCGCTGAACTGGCTGATACCGAATTTTTCCTGATCCAGCAGTTCAAAACCAACCGCACCGCCCTTTGGCAGTCCCTGTTGCGCCAGGCGCAGACGAAGTTCGTGCACCTTATCAGCCGGTACCTCCAGCGCACCGCCGTTATCCGCAAAGCGATAAGGGATGTTCATCTGGGTAAGCTGGGTGACGATGGCACCGCCATCCTGATCGGAAAGGTTACTGTAAAGCGTGCGGTAATCAGGGCTTTTCGCCCACAAGACCATCGCTACAAGGATCGCAATTGCGGCAGCGCCTGCCACGATCAACGGGATTTTAGGATTCGCGCGAAGGCGGTTCATCCACTCGAGTGATTTATTTTGTGGCGCTGTCGATGCTGTTGCACTCATTGCGCACCTCTTAAATCCTGGTGGTTTACGTTATTCGTGTAGAGAAACAAAACTGACTCCCGGGTCGGCAAACACGACAAAAGTTCCATATTGATGGCCCTGCCATTATTTGATGATTCAGGATTTTCTATGCGTCAAATAACCTGGTTTTTTCACGCTATTTACCGCCATTATCTTATTGACAAGCTGTTAGTCTTGACCCCGTAAAAAACCATTCAGGGGAGAGTCATGGCTATACAGGGTATTGAAGGGGTGATCAGTCAGTTGCAGGCAACGGCGATGACGGCCCGTAATCAGAATGTGGCAGAACAACCGAGCATCAGTTTTGCAGGACAACTGCACGCCGCGCTTGACCGTATCAGCGATACCCAGACCGCCGCACGTACTCAGGCGGAGAAGTTCACCCTCGGCGAGCCGGGCGTGGCACTGAATGATGTGATGACCGATTTGCAAAAAGCCTCGGTTTCCCTGCAGATGGGGATTCAGGTGCGTAACAAGCTTGTGTCTGCTTATCAGGAAGTGATGGGCATGCAGGTTTAGGTTGCCTAACCTAATGATATTTATAATTAATAACCATCCGATCCTACAACATGGGGCATGGATGGGGCAAACTCACTCAATTTCTGGTTGAGTATGAGTACCTGGTCATGGTTATTTTCAGCCATCCAGGATCCGTATACCCGGTAAACCATTTGCGCGTCGGTGTGGCCCATTTGCTTCGCGATGAAGTTCGGGTTGGCACCGGCAGCTAACGACCAGCATGCATACGTGTGTCGGGACTGGTATGCTCTGCGATAGCGAATCCCGGCGCGTCGCATTGCCGCTTCCCAGGACTGGTTAATTGACCCCACTGCGTAATGATGCCCGGCACGGCCATTACGTGGTGCGATCTGCGGGTTGAACACGAACGTGCACGGATGCACATCAGTACGGCCATACTCGCGCAGTTTCACCTCAACCTGATACTGCTTACCCAGGCGTGTTAATTCGGCCTGGCTCTTCAGCACGTCAATCGCCGGCTGAATGAGGTTAATGATGCGGTCCGTTCCGGCCTCCGTTTTCGGAAGGGTGAACTCCTTCGTTAACGTGTGGTTCCGGCGGATCATCATCGTACCCGCTTTCAGGTCGATATCCTCCCAGGCCAGCGACACGAGCTCGCCGTGGCGCACGCCGGTGTACACGGCCAGCGACCACATGTTTTTCAGCTGCTGGTGGGCGCAGGCGTTAATCATCCTGACAAACTCCTCACGCGTCAGCGGATCAGGTTCGCAGCGTGACCGCTTAAGCATGGCGATCCCGGTGAACGGGTTCACTCGGACATACCCACTGTCGGCGGCAAACTTAAACATCCCGCCCATGATCTTCATGTAGTTGTTGACCGTTCTGACTGAACGTCCTTTAACCGGAGTTTTTTGCCCTGCCTTCAGGGTGTGATAACCGGTCAGCAATTCTTTCCTGATAAACAGCAGGTCTTCCTGCGTTACTGCAGATACTAGCCTGTCACCTCCGATCCTTGGCACCATGTTGCGCGCTATAGATAAATAGCGTGACATAGCGTTGGTGCTGATCTCCATGCGTTTCAGTTCCAGCCACTTATTCGCCAGCTCCAGCACGGTGATTTCCTTGCTCTCCACCCCAAACCTTTTCAGGTTCGGCGAGTCCGGGAACTGTGCGGCATAGTTGAAGTTGCCGGTCTTTATCGAAAAGCACACCGACGCGCGCAGCTCGCCAGCGACCTTTCTGTTTTTTGGTGTATCTGGCACGCCTAGGCTTTCACGCACCCGGTGACATTCACCATTAATGTGACGTATCCAATCACTGGCGGCACCAGAACGGAAGACGTAACTCTTTCGGGCAGGCTGATACAGTTTCAGGAAACAAACGACGGAGCAGTGGTTAATCCGACGTATTACTACACCTTCACATTTGACCGTCTGAATGGCCCGGCCATCCCCATTCAGGATGCAACCATCAATACGACGAAGTTCATCCTGAATGATAACGCTGCGCTGATAGTGGGCCCGTTTTTCTCGCCAATTGCATCAAGCCAGTTATGGCTTCACACGCAGTCCGGGCTCGGCGGTAATAGCGAAACAAACTGGAAGGTGACAATCTGGAAAGTCGACGACAGCAATAACCAGATCCCCGGAACCGAACAGGTGTTTACTTACCGTCAGACAACGCCTCATGACTACATGTCTGAGACGTTTAACAGGACTGATAAGCTAATTCCTGCTGGTGGGTTTGGGCGCTATGCGATCACCTTCCAGAGGACCGATAACAGCAGTGATGCCAGTAAGCTTCAGGTTGAAGAAATCCATGCGGTTAACGTGAGGACAAACGTCGTTCACGCTGAAGATTCGCTGGTAATGGTAAAGGTTCGGGCCACAGAAAATGCCACGAGCGGGCGCGACAGGAAATATAACGCGCTGATCACCCGCCACGTCATCAGCTACAACATGGCGACGCAGCAGGTAGATTACACGCTCAGGCCATCAAGGAAATTTGCTGATATCGCCCTGTTTAACTGGCTGGTTGTCGGTCAGCAACCGGTATCAAGTATTGATATCTTCGGCTTGTACCAGATTCAGGCTGAAATCGACGCCATCGATCCACGACTCGGATACTTCGATTACACGTTTGACGATGAGGATGTGTCGCTCGGCTCGCGGATGGAGACCATCTGTGACGCTGCCAGCGTGTCCGTTTATGACGATAACGGAGTACTGTCATTCACCCGAGACAGCAGGAAAACCTCTGCAGCTACGATATTCAACCGCTCAAACACAAAGCCAGATGGTTACTCGCTATCTTACGACATGACGCTTCCAGGCGGATATGACGGCGTAGAAGTGCAGTTCCGTAACCCGGACACCAATAAGCAGGACTTTGTCCGGTACCGGATATCCGGCAATTCCATAATTGAAGGATCGCCAGCCAAAGCGAAGAAGTTCGAAATGCTGTACGTCAGAAACAGGTTTCAGGCGGACGAACGGGCGCTGCGCGAGTGCAAAAGGCTCATCTTCTCTCGCATGACCATGGCGATTACAGCCATGGCTGATGGCGAGTGGGTGAATATTGGCGACATGGTTCAGGTGCCTGATACATACGACACCAACCAGCAGGCAGGATACATAGTGTCACGGGTTGGCAATGACTTCGAGACGAGTGAGCGCATCAACTTCTCAGGAACCATGTTTGTGCAGGTCACGGATTCAACCGGCGCTACCACAGCCAGATACCCTGCATCTCCACGAGCTGACACCGCGTTTGGCTTTACTGCTGCCATTCCTGATATCGACCTGAACCTGTTCGACGGTGTTGACGTCCAGTCGCCTTCCCGGTACGTCATTGCCACATCTCAGGAACTGGATGCAGGGCAGTGGACCATCACCGCCAAACAGCCAGACGGTAAGGGTAGTACCGCATTAACCCTCGCTGAGTATAGCGATCTGATTTACCAATAAGACCTATCCCGACCATCACAACCCGGCCACCGCGCCGGGTTTTTTTATGGAATAAATATGGCTACTCAACCTACCAACTTGCCTGTTCCAAGTGAATCTCCTCGCGATCTGAAATTTAACGCAGGAAAAATCGATGAGTTTGTCACATCAATGGCGCAGCAGTACATCGATCGTTTCGGCAATGCACACTACACGATTGAAGGGCTAAAGCAGCTTGTTCTCCAGCAGATTTACAATCTCGGGTGGAACCCGGTCGGAACATTCCAGGGTGGGGCCGCATTAACATCTGCGGGTGATATTATTCAGGATACCAGCACAGGGGCATGGTATCGCTGGGACGATCTTTCAACACTACCAAAAACCGTTCCTTCTGGATCTACGCCGGACTCAAGTGGCGGGGTAGGTGATGGGAAGTGGCTTGCGGTCGACGTTAGCGATGTTCTACGAAAAGATCTTGAGGAAAGCAATGGCTCAACGTTAATAGGTGGCTCTGTTTATGTAGTTGACTATTTTTCAGATGCCAAGGCGGCAAATGCCGGCAAGTCAAATACATCATGACGCGTGGTCACCATACGCTCGGTGTTGGGGCGGCGACATATTTTAGTGATGGTACCACTGGCGTTCCATCAACTGGCAATGAGCTAAAATTTTTCGATGTGACCGGAAAGGGATGGTATCTTCGTCACGATGGCCGCATTGATTGTCGTCAATTCGGCGTTGTGGCGGATGGAAGCGATGAAACTACGAAGTTGCAATTATGGTTGGATTGCTGCGCTGCGGTGAAGGCAGAGGCCTATATTCCTAAAACCATCTCCCCATCCGCTGCGTCATTACGATGCGTGTCACCAAATCACGACGGGCTCAAATTCAACTGGGAGGGATATGTAAAGCATTTCGGTGATGGGACAAAATCAGGGATTGTATTTGATTCGTGGGACCCGACTTCTGGATACGTTTTATATCTTAAAGGTGTTAATGATATTTCAGGTTTAATATCTATTGATGGTGACAGAATATCTAAAATTAACGACTCGCACATACATAATGTCCACTCATATGGTGGTAATAACCATAGGATTGGGTGGAGATTTAAAGAGACGCGAGGTGATGGAATTTACCTAAACAATTTTCAAGGTAATAGCAACCCATCTGGTGGGCCAACACCTCCTACAAACTTAAATTATCCATTTATTGAATCAATAAATAGTGCATTTGATGGGAGAAACGCGATCTCAATTATTGCAGTGGACGGGTTGCGCATAGGTAATGTTTACTCATGGAAGCATGGAGGGGTTGTTGATGGGCAATCAATGCCTTCTGGTGTAGATATTGAACCAAATTACTACTATCAAAAAGTATACAATGTGCATATTGATAATGTTGTCGCATACTCTGCTGGAACCCAGGGTGGCCTTTCCATAATTGGTAAACAGAACGGCACAGACACAGGAGATTTCAATGTTCGTGACGTATATGTAGGAAGCGCTTCCCTTCGCTTTAATCAGGCAACCACGGGATTTACACACCGCTGTCTTATGGTGAGCGGTGCAATGAATGTGACTATTGCAAAAGCTCATATGGAGGCCGATGCTAACTACTCAGCAAATGAACCAATTGCGCTATCTGTAGGTGCTGTTTATGGCTGTGAAATAAACTTCACATCCCGGAGATTTAAGCTAGGTGCTTCTATTGGTGCAGAAGGGCTTGGCGTTACTAGCTATACAAGTCTCGTCCAGGATGCTGATATTAAAGGAACGGCTAGCGTCTGTCATTTAGCTTCACGCATAGGCAAGGTTCGTGATTCTAATATCGATATCAGATTAAACACTCCAACCACTATGGGATCTGGTGATACAGGGGTAATGAGTATTATCAATGCTTTTGAAAATGGCACTTATGTAAGCACAAGCATTATGAGGGTGAGGTTTAGCGCTAGTCTTGAAAGTTCATCATGGGCATTAACATACGGGATAGGTGTGAGCACAACTCAGACACCAAGCATAGATAGAGAATCGTGCTGGCTGTGTGACAGCAACCTTGGAGGCGTAACCCACAATACAGCCAGCAACAATCACCGCATGCTAAATACAGCATCATTTATGAAGCGCAATATATCTGGAGTTACTCCTAAAGGTGGCTCTGACATTATTGCGGGGACAAACATATGGGGGGTTGGAGATGTGGTCAACGACCCAACATCGCCAGCAGCAGGTGGTTACATAGGCAAAGTGTATACACCTGCCGGGTGGAAATCATATGGCGCTATAGCCAGCTAAATAATGAGGGTGGTGATCCACCCTCATTTATATCATGCTAGTTTTTTTAAAAAATAATGGATAGGCTTTTCTAGCAGGTGATAAGTAATAACTGATGCAATGAGAGTAAGAAGTATTGCCATCCAAAGATGACTGACTCCAGCACTCTCGGATATCTGTCTTACTTGCCATGAAAGATTCCGTGAAAATACTCCGTGCCATATATATATTGAGTAAGATAGCAATCCAGAATAATAAACAATGGGACTTGAAAGTAATATTGATGTGATGCTCTTTGATGATGCGAGAGATGCGATTAGAAAAGCAAATAATATTACTGCAAAAATATCAAACCCCTTAAATGACACTATAAATATTGCAGTTCCAGACAATGCGTCAGTTAAAAATGAAGAACTAACCCCCTTCAATTTTATGAATTCATAAAACCTGAAGCTTAGCACTCCAATAACGTATTCACTCAAGCACCTAACAATAGCTAATGGACCATCATAAATATCTATTTTTGCAGATTTTACAGATATAAAACATAGAGCGCATAATGACGCATAAACCAATGCTGTGTAAAGCTGCTTATATTTAAATGACAGTGATAGAATGAACGGGAAAAGCAAATATGCAATCACTTCTGTTGATAAAGACCACGCCGGTTCAATAATCCCATTGCATGTTACAGATTGTGCAAACATAATGTTACAAATGTAGGTGTAAAAAGAGCGAGCCTGGTCAGTTTTGCTTGTGAAAAATATGAAAACTATGCTTACCGCAAAGAAGTAAAGAGGATAAATTCTGGTGAATCTATTATATAAAAACTTCATATAATCATTCTCACCAACCTTGTTGATGAATTTTTCTTTGTAGACGTAGCACATTATAAATCCACTTAGAACAAAGAAGAGATCAACAGCTAAGTATCCATTTCTTATAAAATCTGAAGTCCACCCCATTGGATTAATGTGGTAAAACATAACATATATAGCAAATATGCCTCTAATTCCTGTTAAAGATTTTATTTCTTTATTCATGCTTTAATCCAAAAAAATATTAGTAAAATGCATAAAATAATGCATATCGATTTTATATACAGATTAGTGTTTCTAATCTCAAAAAAATGTTCTATTTCATTTTCTGTTTTCAGATATAAATCCGATAGACAGAAATTTGAAAGCATTGCTGACGCTTCTGGTGATGGGTATTTAACATGGCGGTTAAAAAGTGAACAGGTGGCATCTCTTGATATTCTTCGATGATTGATAGAGCAAAAGCAAACAGCGAACACCACCCAATGTATGAGCGTGTTAATGACACCTATCGATGTGTACCTGGCGAATAACTTTAACATTATAGAAATCAGTGAATTCGGAAAGGTCTGAAGTGTAGCACCACAAACGCTATTGATCGACACCGCAAATAGATAATACTGTATGAATATTCAGTTACTATATGAGGTGAATTATGGGGTTTCCATCGCCAGCAGCAGACTACATTGAAGAACGCATATCACTCGACAAGCGCATCATAGCCAGACCATCGGCTACGTACTTTATGAGGGCGGGAGCGACGCATTACCGCGAAGGCATTCTTAGCGGTGCTTTGTTGGTTGCGGATGCATCGCTATCGCCATGTGACGGCTCGTTGCTGATTTGCAGAATGGAAGGTGAGCTTAGGATTAAGCGGTACCGGAAGTCCCCAAGGCCTCACCTGGAGGACTTGCAGACAGGAAGAAGGGAGGCGATACCTGTACACGATGACGGAACCAGCCCTGATGCGATATTTGGCGTGATCACCTACATCATCAACGATGCGCGCTCGGGCGAGTTCGACGACTGCCCGGTGATGTGATGGGGCATGGATGGGACACAAAACAGCACTCGCTCTAAGGTGAACTTAGACGACTGATGTTTTCGACGACTCTAACCAACAGTTATTTGGTGCGCTCTTGGACGATCTTTGTCGTTTATGAAAAATGTATGCTCATGTGATGGGGATGCAGGTTTAAGCCCCGTCGATCTTCGCTGGCAGCCTAAGCGCTTTAATGCCACAATATTTTTTTCTTCGAATGCAGGAAAGATGATGAAAAAAATAGCAATTGCTGGCGCGCTGCTGGCACTGACCGGGTGCGTTCAGGTGGATAACTATCAGGAAGTGATCAAACACCCCGTCCCGGCGCATCTGGCAGGGTACTGGCAGTCAAAAGGGCCGCAGAGCAAAATGGTGAGCCCAGAGGCGATTGCCACGCTGGTGGTGACGGAGGAGGGCGATACGCTGGACTGCCGTCAGTGGCAGCGCGTGATCGCTGTACCGGGTAAAATCATGCTGCGTTCAGACAGTTATTATAACGTCACCCGCAAGCTGGATATTTATCCGCTGGAGCGCGATGGCTCTGTTCTTGAGTATGATGGTATGGAGCTACAGAAGGTCGATCGCCCGACGGTAGAGTGCGCAGATTATCTGAGCAAAAATCCGCTGGAGAGTAAACTTCCGTAGTGCATGTTGCCGGGTGGCAGCTTCGCCTGACCCGGCATTCAATTCGCGTCAGATGCTTTTACAACTACAACGCATCCTCAATCACCCACACGCTGACGCTTCCACCTTTGCAGGTAAAGGTGCCTTCGCCATCCGCTGCGGTAGTGACCGTTTCTTCGCGATTGCCGAGAAAATCACGCCACGTTTTGTTGCCGTAGTTTTCACCCAGACAAATCACTTTCTCGCCGTCATCGCCATTCGACATTACCACCACACAGCCAGGATCGTCTTCGGTGCCGCTGCGGCTGAAGGCGATACAATTTGGGTGATCGAAGAACAGCGTCTGCACACCGTGGGCAAAACGCTGGCGGGCGAGGATCAGCTCGTGAAGCTGCTCGATGACCGGCATATCAATATGGTAGGTTTCGCCGTCACCGCCCGTATCGTCATAGCTGGCACCGAATAAATCCGGATAAAAGACGCTGGGCACTCCGTTTTCACGCAGCAGGATCAGGGCATAGGCCAGCGGTTTAAACCACGCTTCAACCGGCGCTTCCAGCGCCTGCAAAGGCTGAGTGTCATGGTTGGCAACCAGAGTTACTGCATGGAACGGATCGGCTTCGACCAGGGTGCCGGTAAAGATTTGGCTCATGTCGTATTCCCGACCCTGGCGCGATGCTTCGTGGAATTTCATCTGCAGGGGGGCATCGAACAGCATCGTCTTGCCATCGACTTGGTCAATATAGGCCTGCAGTTTATCCACTTCGTGGGACCAGTATTCCGCCACGATAAACAACGGTTGCGTTGCGACTTCCTGAACGTGTTCAATCCACTCCTTATAAAACCAGGCGGGAATGTGTTTGACGGCGTCCAGACGAAAACCGTCACAGCCAGTTTGTTCCATGACCCAGCGGGCCCAGTATTTGATCTCCTCGGTGACGGCATGGTTGCGAAAATCAATGTTTTCGCCCATCAGGTAATCAAAATTACCCATCTCATCATCAACCTGGTCGTTCCAGCCTTCACCGGTGTAGTCGTTGACGATTTTAAAAATGCCGTCTTCATCGGGGTTTTCAATATGGTCGACGCCGCTGAAGCATTTGTAATCCCAGATAAACTGCGAATATTGCCCGGCACGGGCAGGGAAGGTGTAGCGTGTCCAGGCTTCACACTCAATGATCTCATCGTCGATCTGCGTGCGATCCTGTTCGTTGACGCGCTGAACGCGGACGGGTTCTTTCTCGTCTGCGCCCATTTTGTGGTTAACCACCACGTCAAGGAGGACGGCGATCTCATTACTTTTGAGTGCGTCGATGGCCTCCAGCAGCTGAGCTTTGTCACCGTACTTGGTGGCGACGCTGCCTTTCTGGTCAAACTCACCGAGGTCGAAGAGATCGTAAGTGTCGTATCCGACCGAGTACCCGCCGGATGCGCCTTTACAGGCTGGCGGCAACCAGATCATATTGATGCCGATTTCGTTAAGATTGGGGGCTAACGCCGTGACCTCTCGCCACAATTCACCGCCCGCAGGGTAATACCAGTGAAAACATTGTAACAGGGTGGGGTTTTTCATCGTCCGTGCTCCAGAAGCCGTTTGGCAGACTTCTGGAGTATGGATCAAGAATCGCTAATGTGAATTAATGATTCATCTCTCCGGGAAATAATATGTTGCCTGACAACTTCCCGTAGGTAACGTTAACGTTTTTTTGCTTGTTGGTTTGGGCAATAAGACCGCTCAACTCACTCATTCTTTCCTGCAACAAATCCTTGAGGAGGAGTTCATTCTGCAGCACCTGATTCAGTATCACCATCGCCTGATCCTGGATGTGTTTGCTGTCGGGCGGAAAAGGCGTCGTGCTGATCTCTTCAACCAGCGAAACGTATGCAACCTCCTGTTCGATGAGCTCATCCCATTTCCCGGATTGAGCAAGGCTCAGCATTGTATTGCTAAGCGCATAAAGAGCATGCCACTTTTTAAGGGATAAGCTGGAGTCGTTCATTAAAGTTAATCCTGCTTGGGAGTATAACCCGGGCCGATTTGCTTCCAGGCGTCGGAAATATTGAGCAGCAGAGCCTCGACTTCGGTAATAGCCTCGATGTCATTGCGCAGATTGGCATGTAACAAACGGCGTACCATATAGTCGTAAAGCGCAGAAAGGTTGCGGGGGAGTTCTCCTCCCACATCCATATTTAACCCAGCCTTAAGGCCATTTTCGATAATATTAATGGCCTTAGACAGGGCCTCTCCTTTTGCCGGGATGTCCCCTTGCTCAAGGAAAAGGCGCGCCCGGATAAGCGCGCTATGGATACCGTCGAACAACATGACAACCAACTGGTGCGGGCTGGCACTCAAGACAGCAGATTCAAGACCTACCTGCTGATAGGCTTGTACACCAGATTTGCTATACATATCGTTTCCTTTCTTACTTACTGCTGAACTGTTGGGTCAAATAAGTGGCCGTACCATTGAATTTAGTGACCAGCTTATCTAAATCGTTAAACTGCTTTTTATAGCGCGCCATCGTGGCTTCAATCGTCAACTCCATCGCGTCATAACGTTTACCGATGGATTTGAGCGTGGCGTTAATACCGTCCTTCGCATTCTGAATGACGCCTTCTTTACCTACAGAGGTGCTCAGCATGTCAGTCAGCGTATTGTTCATCTGGGTGGCGAAACCGGTGGTTTTACCATCCCCGACAAAATAGGCCTGCACGCCAGCCGGGTCATCCGTGAGAATCTTGGTTAATTTCTTATCATCAATTTTCAGGTTGCCAACCGCGCCGTCCGCGCCTTTGACCGGGTCCTGTGTGATGCCAAGTTGGGCCATAATGGCATAGGAACCGCTCTGCACATTGGTCAATAAAGCACGCAGATCGGATTGTACTCCGCGGATAGTACTGTCACCCATCAGTACGCCGTTATTCGAAGACTGGGCGGTTGCACCCACCGCAGGTGGCTCATATTTCGTCAATGAGGCAATGGTGGACTGCAGAGAGTTATAGGCAGTTACCCATTCTGTAATGGCTTTTTTGTTATCGTCTGTAGAGCGGGTTACGGTCAGGGTTTCATCGGCCGTGCTCTGTGCTTTCAGGGTTAATGTTACCCCTGGAATGGCGTCAGTGATGGTATTGGTCTGGCGGACAATCTGGATACCGTTGACGTTAACGACGGCATTTTGTGATTTCACCTGTTCGGTAAGTGCGCCACTGCCAATGATGCCTTTCAGCGTATCGTCGCCGGTCACTGTTACCGTCATATCAGAATCGGTACCGGTGGTTTTGGAGGTCAGCATCAGACGATAGTCGCCATCATCCGCTTTCACCACACTTGCCGAGACACCGCCGTTGGCAGCATTAATGGCTTTAGCGATCCCGTTCAGGGAGGTATCGCCATCGGCCAGGGTTACCGTCAGTGGTTTACTGTCAGCGCCTGCCTGGGTAATGGTAATGGTTCGGCTGTTGGTGCCCGTGGTGCCACCTAACTGCTTAGTATTGCTGTCGATAGTGCCTGGCGTGGTTGTCAGCACCTGGCCTTTAGCAATCTTGCTCACGTTGACTGTCACATCACCAACGTTAGCGCCGGAGGTACTGATAGCCGAAAATGCAGTATTGGTGCTGCTAATGGAGGTTGAGTTCCACGTATCTGTTTTTGCGAGCTTAGCAGCTGCGGTTTGCAGATTCGTCAGGGCGCTTTGTAATTTGCCGTAACCGGTAATCTGCGCGTCGTAGGTGGTTTTTTGCTTGGCAATAGCCGTCAATTTTGTTTCTTCTGCTGCCTGCAGCTTATCGTACAGATCTGACAGGCCGGGCATGCCCACCCCGAGATTACTGATAGTCGCCATGTAGTGTTCCTTCTTAATGGATGTTTCAGTCGTTTATCGGCCCGTTCGACGAAAAGTTTACGGCAAGCTTAAAAAATATATCGCTGAATAAGCGACCTAAATGACGCGTTTCAAATCAACAGGGTGCATGACGAAGAAATATACCGAAGAGAATAAGACGGTGATTTTTTGCGTTAATCTTTTATTCACCATGCACTCTGCAGCCGCTTTAGTGTAAAATAAATCTTTATAAAACAATCAATTAAATATTTTCTTCGATATTTTCTAAAGTCTGCTGTTCGAGCGTCGATAACCTTGTTGACGGTGAGAGACGCCGTGAGTGTTAGGCACCGACCCTAGAAACCATTTTTGAAGGAATTAAAATTATGTCAGTTATCAATACTAACCTGTTGTCCCTGACCACTCAGAACAACCTGAACAAATCTCAGTCTTCTCTGGGCACCGCTATTGAGCGTCTGTCTTCTGGTCTGCGTATCAACAGCTCTAAAGATGATGCTGCGGGTCAGGCGATTGCAAACCGTATGAACTCTCAGATTAAAGGGATGACTCAGGCTGCTCGTAACGCCAACGACGGTATCTCTCTGGTTCAGACCGCTGAAGGTAACCTGAACGAGATCAACTCCAACTTACAGCGTATCCGTGAGCTGGCTGTTCAGGCTGCGAACGATACTAACGGTACCACTGACTACACCTCAATCAGCACTGAAATTACTCAGCGTCTGGGTGAAATCGACCGTATCGCTGGCGCTGCTAACTTCAACGGCAAAAAACTGCTGGACGGTAGCCAGACTGCTTCTCTGAACATCCAGGTTGGCGCAGGTACTGGTGCAACTGATAGCATCGCTATCACCACTGGCGCACTGATTGATGCTAAAGCTACCAGCCTCGACACTGGCCTGACCGGTACTATCACCGATAACAGCACTGCTAAAGCTTTCATCACTGCAGCTGACAACGCTATCTCTAAAATTGATACCGCTCGTTCTAACATGGGTGCGATTCAGAACCGTTTCGAATCTACCATTAACAACCTGAACAACTCTATCACTAACCTGTCTGCTGCTCAGTCTCGTATCCAGGATGCTGACTACGCAACTGAAGTATCTAACATGTCCCGCGCGCAGATCCTGCAGCAGGCTGGTACTTCCGTGCTGTCTCAGGCAAACCAGGTTCCACAGGCGATGCTGTCCCTGCTGCGTTAATAGACGCACTATCTTTAAAAAAGGTTGCTGGAAACAGCAGCCTTTTTTTTCACTATTTTTCCGTAAAATCACCGGATCGTAATCTGTAAAATAAGGCTGCATTTAGCAGCGTTTTCCCGCCATCACCCCCCGAAACACAGTGTTACTCTGCCTAAAATCTCCTTTTCCGGTCGTCTGACGACAGTTTACCGAAGAGTTATAAGATGAGTGAATTCGCACGTAGCCGGGCTATGCGTCAGTTTTATCGGAATGTGTTTACCCGATTCATTGATCTGCCAGAAGCCGATGTTATGCCCGCCAACATCACGGCCGAAATTTTCAGTTTTAAAAGCACTAATTTCACTGCGCTCGAACCCATGATTCGTGTGGCCGAAACGGGGCTGGATGCTGAAAAGGATACGGCTTTAAAAGACATGCTATGTGCCATCGTGCTGGCAAACACCGCACTGGATGAGTCCGTCATTGGCGAAAAACAAACTCTTTCTGCCGAGATGAGTACCCAACTGACAGAATATATTGTGTCGGCGTTAAAAGCCGATGACAACATTCACTATCTTGTCGCCGCCATTCAGCTCCTGTTCCGCGTCAATGAAATCAGCTCAGCGTTATTTTTAATTAACAACAACCTTTCGCTGGTTAGCAATTCGGCACCTGTGCTGAAAATCCTGCTGTTGATCTGTTTAATGGAAAATGATTTCAACCAGGCGATGGTTGTTATCCAGGCTCTGACGGCAGACGCTGCATTAATCGGCGAAGATCCTATGGCCCTGTTGATGATTACCTGCGGCATCTACAGGCTGGGGGGTATACCCGATTCGTACATCGATTTTCGATCGCTTCACGTGAGCGAGCACGCGGTGGAAAATCAATCCTACGATTACTGGATCGCAAAAAGCACAGCTGCCAAAACAACGGTGCTAGTCACGTGCGACAGCGAGGATTATTTCGAGCACGCTGTGCCGATGCTCTATTCACTCTATGAGACCAATCGCGACGTCCTTGATGTGCACGTGCATCTAATTAACGGCAATGATGATGTTAAACATAGCCTGATGACCCTTCGCGAACAGCTACCTGAGCTCAACCTCTCTGCAAGCCATGAGCAAATAACCCGTAATGAGGACATGTCGGTAGTCCGTGCTGCACGTCGCCTCGTTTTCCTGCACCACGCACTGCAGGCGTTTAACACTCCCATTATTGCCATTAACCCTAATGTGCTGGTGCGTAAGCCGTGGTGTGAGCCAGAAACGGCGCTGTTGCTCCTGCAAACCGAATCCTCACCTTTCTGGGAAGAGGTTTTTGCCGGTTTTATTTACGCAAAACCCGGCGGCGTAGCGCAACGATATTTCGACCGCGTTGTGCCGTTCATCCATACCAACCTCGCCAGCGGCAATCATGCGCCTGGTCTGGAGCAAGTCGCACTCTTTTCCTGTCTGGACATGCTTTCGCCAGAAGACCGTCTGGCGATCGCGCGTGCCGAGCGTAGCGGAATACTCGATAGCCAGTCGGGTGAGGAGGCGTTCTGTTGGGTGGCAAGGAACACAGCAGGCCCATACCAGGAATATAAATCGTCGCTTATTCGCACGTATCAACACTGAAGCATTTGCCCTGTGACCGTAAGAACAGAATCTGGAAAAAACGTGACGACACAGTACCCCTATTATCGGGTCAGCCCCGAGACCATTCATGCCGCTGCGGTGCTTAATCATCTGACCACGCCACTGCCTGCGTTTGCCCGTGTCATGGAGATTGGCTGTGGTTCAGCAACGCGTCTGATTATGCACGCCTGGGCGCATCCTGAGAGTATCGCGCTGGGTATCGATATTGACGAAGAGGCGATCGTGAAGGGGCAGAAGTTTGCTGCCGAACTGGGATGTCATAACGTTGAACTGTTTGCTGCAGGATTAGGGGATTTGCTCGCCGCGGATCCGGGTGAGTTAGATTACATCATTATTCATCAGACCTTTGCTTTTCTTGGAAAAAGCGAACGGGAAGCGTTGCTGACATGGTGCCAGGCGCATTTATCTGCCAACGGCGTTATCGCCATTAAGTGGTCAGTACTGCCTGGCAGCATAGCGCGCATAACGTTGGGTGAAGCGTTACGGTTCCATCTTGATCGCGCAGAAGAGGGCAGCGACCTGCTGGCGTCAGCCCGCGCCATGCTGAGCTTTATGTTGCTCACGCTGGAAGAGGGTTCGCTGAAAAATGAAGTCCTTCTCGCTGAAGAAATGGATGATAACGCGCTAATTCTGGCCTATTTAAGCCCGAGTGACGGGGCATGCACCCTCGGGGATTTTAACGCACAGGCTGAACTCGCCGGTCTGCAGTTCCTGGGCGATTTGCTGCCACAGTCGGAACTGGGAAGCTTCTATAGTCCGAGAATCGAACAGTTACTGGGTGCCGTCAGCAACGGGGCAAGCAGAACCTTGTCGCAGCAATATCTTGATTACGCCGTTCAACGCGAAGAACGCTTTACCTTGCTGTGCCACCTAAATCGCCTCTCGCCGCCGGTTCACCCGGATCTGAACCTCCTGAGAAACCTGCACTGGGCCGGAAGCTTTATGCCGATCGAACTGGATTCTGCAAAAGCGCCCCGTGTGTTCAGAAATAATAATGGACGGATCATGCGTACCGACAATGCCATTATTATCAGGATCATGGAGTTGTTGGGCAATGCCTGGCCTATGTCCTTAAGTTTCGAACAGCTTGTGCTCAATTGCCGGGCTCCTGAAACGCATGAGGATTATCAGGAGACGGTGTGGGAAGCATTAAAAACGCTGTTTATGACCTGTGCTGACGGATTTTTCTGGAGTGCCACCCCCGGGGCATACAACGCTGCGCAAAATGATGAACTGGCACCGGTAGGGTTGCTACCACCAGCGTGTCCTGCGAACGATGTAAGCATCATGAACCTGTGGGGAGAGTGGGTTTCATTGACCCCCGCTGAGTGGAATTATCTTCGCTTCGAAATGGGGCATGCCGGGCAGACGAACTGGGAACTCTACTCTTCATTGAAAATTAAAGGGTTGCTAACCGGCTCGCCTGAGGCCTGGAAAAAGCAACTGCAGTGTTTTCTGCGTGCAGGCATGCTCGACGTACTAAAATCGCAACTTTCTCTGTTGTTGTTGCTTAGTGTCGATCAACAGCAGGGCGGAATGCTTATCAAGAGCAATGCCGAACCCGTATTAGCCGACCCGGACGTGGACGCTATCTACGAGCGCGCAAACAGCCTTATCCAAAAAGGCCGTTCTAAAGAAGCCCGCGAGTATGCTCGTGAGTTAATGGAAAAAAATCCAGACAATATTCACGTCCTTCGCTGCTATTCAAAAACATGCGTGCTGACTTCCGCCTGGGATGACGCGCTGGCGTCGCTTTGTAAACTGATGGGCTATTATTTCTCGAGCCTAGATATCTATTATGATCTTGCCACGGTGTTGCAGCGCAAGCGTGAATTCTACGGTTCACGGCAAATTGTCCGCACCTTGCTTCGTCTGAATAATAAAAATATTGATTACTGGCTAAGTCTGGCATCGCTGCATCATGCCTATGGCGATATGGCATTAGCGGAAAAATGCTGCAGGGAGATTATGCGCTTCCAGCACCCGGGGCCCAGTTCACTTGGGCTCACCGGGATTGTATTGAGTGACAACCATAAAATGGCAGAAGCGCGCTATTTTATGGAAAAGGCCGTAGAGCTTAGCAATTATAATTTCGGCTACTTCAGTAATTTACTGTTTGTAATGAGCCACGACGCTAGCGTAACGGCCGAGACGTTGCTGGAAAGGCACCTTGAATACGGCCGCCGCGCAGCAACCTGGGCAACAGAGAGCGGGGTAAAACTGGTTCTCAATAATTCCAGAGAACCTCAGCGTAAGCTTCGACTTGGCTTTGTTTCAGGCGATTTGCGTAAGCATCCGGTGGCGAATTTTCTTCTGCCTTATTGGGATGCCATCAATCGTGAACAGTATGATTTGGTGGCCTATAGCACCCTGTTCCTTGAAGAAGATGACACGTATTGTCACCTTCGCCAGAGCGCAACGCTATGGCGTCAGGTTGATGCTATTAGCGATATTGAACTGGCGAAACTGATAGCTGAAGACGGGATTGATATTCTGTTCGATTTATCGGGTCATACAGCCTACAACCGATTGCCTGTTTTCGCGTTGCGTCCGGCTCCGATTCAGATCACATGGATAGGTTATCCGGGCACGACGGGTCTGAAAGAGATGGACTATATACTTCTTTCGGCGAGCCTGGCGCAGTCTCAGGAGCTTGAAAAACAGCTGATGGAAAACGCGATGTTCGTTGCGACACGCAAGAGTTTCGAACCTCATCCTCTCAGTCCGGACATCAATCCATTACCTGCGCTGCGTAACGGTTATATTACCTTTGCCAGTTTTAACCGCTCTAAAAAAATTAACGATCAGGTGCTGAATGCATGGGCATCTATTTTGACGGGTTACCCTGAAGCCAGGCTGTTAATCGGTAACATGACTGATGCCGAAATGATTTCGGCCATGACAAAACGCCTGCAACAGCGCGGAATTTCTCGCGACAGATTGCTCTTCCGGGGACTCGTGGAAATGGATGAGTACCTCACGATGCACCATGAGATTGATATTTTACTTGATGCATTCCCTTATAGCGGTGGAACGACGACGCATCATGGCGCCTGGATGGGCGTCCCGACAATCACCATGAATGGCCCGACCATACCATGTCAGCAGGGCGTCGATATTATGCGTTCTTATAGACTGGAGCAGTTTATTGCGATTGATGAGGAAGATTATATTTCCAGAGCAATCGCCTGGGGGCAACGTATTCCAGAACTTGCTGAAATCCGACTGGGGATGCGAGACAGGATCCCCGTAGACCACGTGCCAGATTTTAATATTGCAGAAAACTTTGAACGGGCGCTGCGTGAAGCGTGGGGAATTTATTGTCGGGGAGAAGAGCCGCATGCGTTTCTCATCACTGAACAGCATTCCTGACTCGCAAGGGTTAACTAAGCCGGCCATGTGGGCAAAATTTAACGGTATCATTACCGAGGTAAGATATGAGTAAAATTTACGTAACCAGTCCATTCTTGCCCCCTCTGGAAGAGTTTATCCCTTATCTGGAGCAAATCTGGCAAAATAAAACTCTGACAAACGGCGGACCATTTCATCAGCAGCTGGAACAGGCTCTGGCGGAATATCTGGGTGTAAAGCACCTTTCGCTTTTTGCAAACGGAACGCTGGCGCTGCTGACGGCATTTCAGGCGTTGCGTCTGACTGGCGAGGTGATCACCACGCCGTATTCCTTTGTTGCGACCTCGCATAGCTTATTGTGGAACGGATTAACGCCGGTCTTCGCTGATATCGATCCCCAAACCTATAATATTAATCCGGATCGCATTGAAGAATTAATTACGCCTAACACCACCGCAATTTTGCCTGTTCATTGTTATGGGATTCCCTGTGACATCGATAAAATTCAGAAAATTGCAGATGTGTACGGTTTGCGGGTTATTTATGACGCAGCACATGCATTTAATGTCCGCAAAAACGATATAAGCATTTTAAATCACGGTGATTTATCCGTACTCAGCTTCCATGCCACCAAAGTCTTTAACACCTTTGAGGGCGGGGCCATTATAAGTCACGATCTCAAAACCAAACAGCGCATCGATTACCTTAAGAATTTTGGCTTTGCTGGTGAAACCCGCATCGTGGCTCCTGGCATTAACGCCAAAATGAATGAGGTGGAAGCTGCATTCGGTCTTCTGCAGCTTAAACATATTGATAAAGCACTGGACGAAAGAAAGGCGATTTATCAACGCTACTGTGAAATGTTAGCCGGGCTGGAAGGATTAACGTTTGTCGACGTACCCGACGATGTGAGCTGGAACCACGCCTATTTCCCGGTGCTCATCGAACCGCATTTCGGGATGAGTCGTGATGGGGTATATGAGTTATTTAAAGCGGATGCCATTCTGACGCGTCGCTATTTCTACCCGCTCATCAGTTCATTTGCCATGTACAGAGGTTTCCCTACTTCGGCGGAAGAACATCTGCCCGTTGCGAATGATATCGCCGGAAAGGTGCTGTGCTTGCCGATTTATCCAGGAATGACGCTGGAAGAACAGGATCGGGTCGTGAATGCTCTGAAGCGTGCTTCCCTGGTAGGACAGGCGCAGGGTAACGAACCGACGCCAGTCACGGAGATTGCGGTATGAGCATGATGCCTACAGCGATGATCCTTGATGCAGGGTTTGCCTCGTTGCCATTACAGCAGGCCATAAAAGCCGCAGGGTTTCGAACGCTTGCCTGTAGCGGTAAAGCCCAGGATGCAGGGATGAAATATGCCGATGCGACCTGGGCGCAAAATTACGCTGACAGCGAGGCGGTACTGGCCATTGCCCGCCAGGAAAAAATCACGGCGCTGTCGCCTGGTGTGACGGACGTTTCGTATCTTTCTGGCTGCCGCGTGGCGCAGGCGCTGGGCCTTCCCGGCTATGACTCTCCCGAGGTAAGCGATCTCCTTTTCCTCAAGGACCGCTTCAGGAAATGGGCCAGCGAGAAGGGATATCCTATTCCAAAAGCTGCCAGTAACGTGCAGGAGGCGCGTACGATGCCTTTCCCGCTGCTGGTAAAACCTGTCGACGCATACAGTGGAAAAGGGATCTCATTGATTCATCAGCCAGATGAGCTTGATGAGGCGGTCAACGTCGCGCGTGCTGCGTCAGCGGGCGGACATTGTGTCATTGAAACGTTCTGCCAGGGGGCGCTGTATAGTCACTCGGCGTTTATTCGTGGGGGGGAAATCACTTGCGAATTTTTTGTCGATGAATATTGCACAGTCTATCCGTGGCAAGTGAACAGCAGCTGTCTGAGTGTCAATCTGACCGAGTCGATGCGTGATCAAATCAGTGAATGTATGCAGGCCATTGTCAGCGACTTAGGCCTTGTCGATGGACTCTTACATACTCAACTTATTGCTGACGAACGGCAATTTTGGCTGATTGAAGTGACACGCCGCTGTCCGGGCGATCTCTATTCGAAATTGATTGAGCTTTCCACGGGCGTCGATTATTGCCGTGAATTTGTTGCGCCTTTCATCGGACAGACAAGTCACCTGGCGCACCGGCGTCCCGCACGTCGGCGCAATATTGCCCGTCATACGGTCTCTTCAACTCATCGAAGCCTTTTCTTCGGGTTTAACTGTGCGCCTCTGCCAGCCAACATCCTTCAGGCGATACCGCTTAAACAACCCGGCGATGAAATCGGCCCTGCGCCAGGGGATCGGGCAGGGTTAATTTTTGCTGAGTTTACCGATCTTGACGCCATGGCAAGCCACACGCCTCAGCTTAAAAACTATTTTTCTTTTTCTTCTTTGTAAGGACCGGACTATGAACAGGCCTCTATCTCTTGGGTTTATTGGCGGAGGGATCAATTCAGCAATTGGTCTGACGCACAAAATTGCCAGTCAAATGGACGGCCATTTCGAGTTGGTGACGGGATGTTTTAGCCGCGATAAAACGCTTAGCAAACAGACGGGGCTGGCATGGGGACTAAAGGATGAAGCCATTTATACGAATGCGGCGACCCTGCTGGAAGAGCAGCACGCACAAATGGATGCCGTTGTCATCCTGACGCCGACCCCGGCCCATCGTGAAATTATTCTGGCCTGTCTTGAATACGGTCTTCCGGTTATCAGTGAAAAAGCCATGGTCGCCAGTGTGACGGATGCGCGCGATATCGCCCAGCGCGTGGCAGACATCAATGGACAACTCTACGTCACCTATAACTATACCGGCTATCCGATGGTACGCGAATTGCGTGAACGGTTACGTCGCGGTGAACTGGGGAGCATTCAGCATGTCATGGTGGAAATGCCTCAGGAAGGATTTATTCGCAGCCGGGAAGATGGCAGTGTGGCTCAGCCTCAGGAATGGCGTCGCGTTGATGGTGACATCCCGACCGTTTCCCTCGACCTTGGGGTCCATGTGCATCAACTGGTGGAGTTTCTGACGGATAAACGTGCCGAGGATGTCTATGCGGTTAACAGCACGTTTGCGCGCGTCCCGAATGTTGTCGATACGGTGAATCTGGTTTCCCGTTACGACGACGATATGGTGTGTAATTACTGGTACGGCAAAGCGGCGCTGGGTTACCGAAATGGTTTGCGGATACGAATTTATGGTTCTGAAGGCAGCGCAGAATGGTTGCAAATGGAGCCTGAGTATCTCCATCTTGCAGATGTACACGGGAATATTCGCCTGATCGACCGAACAGCCGGAGACAATACGGTGGCCAATCAGCCCCGCTATTGCCGCTTCAAAGCAGGGCACCCTGCCGGATTCATTGAGGCATTTGCAAACTATTACGCCGATATTGCCGCCAGTTTACGTGGTGAACCTACGGGATACAGCCTCAGTTGCGATACGGCCGTCCGTGGGCTGGAATTTCTCGAAAAAGCGCAGCAGAGCGCACTGACGTCTGCCAAAGTCGAATTATTACGTTAATAACGGTTGTGCTGAGGACTATATGACATTACTGGAACAGTTACAGGGTTACGATAACGCCTTTTTTGAGAGCATCAACTCAATGCAAGCCAATGGGCTCCCGATTGTGCTTTATGGGGCAGGCTGTCTGGGGCAGATGACGGCAGAATTTATGTTCCGGGAAAACATGCCGCTCCATAAAGTCGCACTTAACAGAAAATATATTACAGAAGGGATGAGCTTCCACGGTCTCCCGGTTGTGGCAATCGAAGATCTCCTTGAACAACCCGGTGAATTCAACTGTATCGTGGCGTTGCAGTATGTTAGTGACGCGATGCAGGCAGAACTTCGGCAGGGGGGCGCCAATGTGCTTGTATTTGATCCTGCTTTTATCGGCGTCAGCACAACTCTCTGGTATACCCCGTCATTTTGTGATGAACATAAGGACCGTCTTGAACATCTGTACGCGAGCCTGGAAGACGATCGTTCGCGGGAAACGCTGGTCGCATTTCTTAAACAGCGTTTAAGTGCTACCCGTGGCTATTACCAGGCGGTATACGAACCGGTACATTATTTCCCGTCAGATATTGTCCGCCTGCAGGATAACGAAGTGTTTATTGATTGCGGGGCCTACAATGGCGATAGCATTGGGGCGTTTATGCAAGAAGTGGCCCGTCAGCAGGTCGCGCAGCCAGAAAGCGTTATCGGCTTTGAGCCTGATGCCAGTAATTATGCTCAACTTTGTGAAAATACGCGCCAGTGGCCATTTTGTCAGCCAGTGCAAAAGGGCGTATGGGATGAAAACACCGTTCTCTCTTTTCAGTCGGGAAATGCACTCTCTTCACGCCTGATGGAACAAAGCACGAACACGGTGACCATTGAACTGGACAGCATTGATAATATCCTGCAGGGGCGCAAAGCCACCTTTATTAAAATGGATGTCGAAGGCGCTGAACTAAAAGCCTTGCAGGGCGCTGCAAGCACGATTCAGGACTGGAAACCTTTACTGGCAATAAGTCTTTACCATAAGCCGGAAGATCTCCTGACAATTCCTCAATATATTGCCTCTCTCAGTGCTGATTATGTGTTTTATCTGCGCGGACATCACCCTGAACTGGCCTTCGAACTGGTTTTATATGCTGTGCCTAAGTCACGGTATATAAAGAAATAGGCAAATAACCCCCCATTTTACCCACTATTCATCCAATTGAACGCCCTGCAGAATCGGATAATCATGCCGATAACTCAACTAACGCAGGGCTGTTTATCGTGAATTCACTCTATACCGCTGAAGGTGTAATGGATAAACACTCGCTGTGGCAGCGTTATGTCCCACTGGTGCGTCACGAAGCATTGCGCCTCCAGGTGCGTTTGCCGGCGAGCGTGGAACTTGACGATCTGCTACAGGCGGGCGGTATCGGGTTATTGAATGCAGTTGACCGATACGACGCTCTGCAAGGAACGGCATTTACGACTTACGCAGTTCAGCGTATTCGTGGTGCGATGCTGGATGAGCTGCGCAGCCGCGACTGGGTGCCGCGCAGTGTTCGCCGCAACGCGCGCGAAGTGGCGCATGCGATGGGGCAGCTGGAACAGGAACTGGGACGTAACGCTACGGAAACAGAAGTGGCGGAACGTCTTGGCATTGCTGTTGAAGAGTATCGTCAGATGTTGCTCGATACCAATAATAGCCAACTCTTCTCTTATGACGAGTGGCGAGAAGAGCATGGCGATAGCATCGAGCTGGTGACGGATGAGCATCAGCAAGAAAACCCGTTACACCATTTAATGGAAGGTAATTTACGCCAGCGCGTAATGGAAGCGATTGAGGCTTTACCTGAGCGCGAACAGCTGGTGTTGACCCTCTATTATCAGGAAGAGCTTAATCTCAAAGAGATTGGCGCTGTTCTGGAAGTGGGGGAGTCTCGGGTGAGCCAGTTGCACAGCCAGGCCATTAAACGTTTACGCACAAAGCTGGGTAAGTTATAGGTGATTGATTCACCTGAAAAATGCCGCACAACGTATTGACAACCAGGAGTTATCATGACGGTGCAGCAATCTAAAAGACGGCCTTTAAGCCGCTACCTGAAAGACTTTAAACACAGCCAGACGCATTGCGCCCACTGTAACAAGTTACTCGATCGTATCACGCTGGTTCGTCGAGGCGAAATCGTTAATAAGATCGCGATTTCACGCCTCGACACGTTGATGGATGAAGCAGCATGGCTCGAAGAACAAAAAGAGTGGGTGGCGCTTTGCCGTTTCTGCGGTGATCTCCACTGCAAAGAGCAAAGCGACTTCTTCGACATTATCGGCTTCAAACAATTCCTGTTTGAACAAACGGAGATGAGCCACGGAACCGTACGCGAATATGTCGTCCGCCTGCGCCGTCTCGGACAACATCTCACCGTGAACAACATCTCCCGCGATCTGCTGAAGACCGGCTATCTGGATGAGAATCTTGAGCCGTGGTTGCCTGCGACCAGCACCAACAACTACCGCATTGCGCTGCGCAAGTATGCACAATATAAGGTACAAATGCCGGGTGCCATAAAGCAGAAAGCCCACGCTGGAACAACTTCTGATATATATTAAAAAAGAATAAGATGTAGCGCAGTCGCCTTTGACCTTGCAGGTGATTTCTCTACACTACTCAAAAATTCCACTATATCGGGGTATTTATGAAATTAGCACTTCTGGGTCGTCAGGCGCTGATGGGTGTAATGGCAGTCGCGCTGGTCGCGGGTATGAGCGTGAAAACGTTCGCCGCAGAAAATCTGCTGAATAAAGTGAAAGAGCGCGGTACGCTGCTGGTCGGGCTGGAAGGAACCTATCCTCCGTTCAGCTTCCAGGGCGATGACGGTAAACTCACCGGTTTTGAAGTGGAATTTGCACAGGAACTGGCGAAACATCTTGGCGTGAAAGCCTCCATCAAACCGACCAAATGGGACGGTATGCTGGCGTCGCTGGATTCCAAACGTATTGATGTGGTGATTAACCAGGTGACCATTTCTGACGAGCGTAAGAAGAAGTATGACTTCTCCACGCCGTACACCGTGTCTGGTATCCAGGCGCTGGTGAAGAAAGGTAACGAAGGCACCATCAAAACGGCCGCTGACCTGAAAGGCAAAAAAGTCGGTGTCGGTTTGGGAACCAACTATGAAGAGTGGCTGCGCCAGAACGTTCAGGGTGTGGATATCCGCACTTACGATGATGACCCGACAAAATACCAGGATCTCCGCGTAGGTCGTATTGATGCGATTCTGGTTGACCGTCTGGCTGCGCTGGATCTGGTGAAGAAAACCAACAATACCCTGGCGGTAGCCGGTGATGCGTTCTCTCGTCAGGAATCCGGTGTAGCCGTTCGTAAAGGCAACGACGACCTGGTTAAAGCGATTGACTCCGCGATTGCTGACATGCAAAAAGACGGCAGCCTGAAAGCCCTTTCTGAGAAGTGGTTCGGGGCAGACGTCACGAAATAAGTCTTTGACGTTAAAAAAAGGCGCTTTTAAAAGCGCCTTTTTTATTTCTTATGCGTCTGCGTGCATAATGAAAAATATCACATTGAGTCAGTGTTACCGGAGAACCCATGTCACTACAGAATTTAACGCGCTTTCCCCGCCTGGAGTTTATCGGCGCGCCGACTCCGCTGGAGTATCTGCCGCGATTTTCTGACTATTTAGGACGCGATATTTTTATCAAGCGCGATGACGTAACGCCGATGGCGATGGGGGGCAATAAGCTGCGTAAGCTGGAGTTTCTGGCCGCTGACGCCCTGCGTGAAGGCGCGGATACGCTCATTACCGCAGGTGCCATTCAGTCTAACCATGTCCGCCAGACCGCCGCGGTGGCCGCAAAGCTGGGTCTCCACTGTGTGGCATTGCTGGAAAACCCAATTGGAACGCAAGCAGAAAACTATCTGACTAACGGCAACCGTCTGCTGCTGGATCTGTTTAACGTACAAGTCGAAATGGTCGAGGCGTTAACCGACCCGACCGCACAACTTGATGAACTGGCGACGCGTCTGGAAGCGCAGGGTTTTCGTCCCTACGTTATTCCTGTCGGCGGCTCGAATGCGCTGGGCGCGCTGGGGTATGTGGAAAGTGCGCTGGAGATTGCCCAGCAATGCGAGGGAGCGGTCAGCCTCTCTTCTGTCGTTGTTGCTTCCGGCAGTGCAGGTACCCACGCAGGGCTGGCCGTTGGTCTGGAGCAATTATTACCCGATGTCGAGCTTATTGGCGTGACGGTATCGCGTAGCGTCGCGGACCAGAAGCCGAAAGTGGTCACCTTACAGCAGGCGGTGGCAGAGCAACTGGCGTTGAAGGCAACGGCTGATATCCAGCTCTGGGACGACTATTTTGCACCAGGCTACGGCACGCCTAATGAAGAGGGGATGGACGCGGTGAAATTGCTGGCGCGCCTCGAGGGTATCCTGCTTGATCCCGTGTATACGGGCAAAGCGATGGCCGGTCTTATCGATGGCATTGAACAGAAGCGCTTTAAGGATGAAGGGCCGATTTTGTTTGTTCACACCGGCGGGGCACCTGCGCTGTTTGCCTACCATCCTCATGTCTAAAATCAGGTCGAAAAATAATAATGCAAGAAAGTATTCAACTGGTTATTGATTCCCTGCCGTACCTGCTTAAAGGTGCGGTATTTACGTTACAGCTCAGTATTGGCGGGATGTTCTTCGGTCTGGTACTCGGGTTTGTGCTGGCCTTAATGCGTATGTCACCCGTCTTACCAGTACGCTGGGTGGCACGTTTTTATATCTCTGTGTTTCGCGGCACGCCGCTTATCGCCCAGCTCTTTATGATCTACTACGGTTTACCGCAGTTTGGTATTGAGCTGGATCCGATCCCGGCGGCGATGATTGGTTTGTCGCTCAATACGGCGGCATACACCTCTGAAACGCTGCGTGCGGCAATCTCGTCCATTGATAAAGGGCAGTGGGAAGCGGCGGCCAGTATCGGTATGACGCCCTGGCAAACGCTGCGCAGAGCCATTCTGCCTCAGGCGGCGCGTGTGGCGCTTCCACCGCTCAGCAACAGCTTTATCAGCCTGGTGAAAGACACGTCGCTGGCGGCCACCATTCAGGTACCGGAACTGTTCCGTCAGGCGCAGCTTATTACCTCGCGCACCCTGGAAGTGTTCACCATGTATCTGGCGGCCTCGCTGATTTACTGGGTAATGGCGACGGTGTTATCCGCCTTGCAAAACTATTTCGAAAACCAGCTTAACCGCCAGGAGCGTGATCCAAAATGAGTGCTATCGACGTTAAAAACCTGGTGAAAAAATTCCACGGTCAAACGGTGCTCCACGGGATTGATCTGGAGGTTGAGCAGGGCGAAGTGGTCGCCATTATCGGCCCGAGTGGTTCCGGGAAAACAACGCTGCTGCGCAGCATCAACCTGCTTGAACAGCCTGAAGAAGGCACGATTCGGGTGGGGAACATTACGATTGATACCGGCAAATCCATCAGCCAGCAAAAAGGTCTGATTCGCCAGTTGCGCCAGCATGTGGGCTTTGTTTTCCAGAACTTCAATCTCTTCCCACACCGGACGGTGCTGGAGAACATCATTGAAGGCCCGGTCATTGTAAAAGGGGAAGCCAAAGAGGACGCGACGGTTCGCGCGCGCGAGTTGCTCGCAAAAGTCGGGCTGGCCGGTAAAGAAACCAGCTACCCGCGCCGCCTGTCAGGTGGTCAGCAGCAGCGTGTGGCGATTGCCCGCGCGCTGGCGATGCGCCCGGATGTGATCCTCTTTGATGAACCGACCTCTGCGCTCGACCCTGAGTTGGTGGGCGAGGTGCTGAACACCATCCGCCAGCTGGCACAGGAGAAACGCACAATGGTTATCGTTACCCACGAGATGAGCTTCGCTCGTGACGTGGCGGACCGCGCAATTTTCATGGATCAGGGAAGGATCGTGGAGCAGGGGCCGGCAAAACACTTATTTGCCAACCCACAGCAGCCGCGAACCCGTCAGTTCCTTGAAAAATTCCTTATGCAGTAGAATTTTTGCACTAATTTGCTCCAGAAAATTCATCTGGGGCAAATTATTCTCCCCCTGCGCCCGACACCGTGTTTTTTTATTCCGCTCAGGCCCAATAAACCTTATCAAACGTAAAGTTAATTGTGCTGTTGCCGATATTTTGTAGTTAGAAATAAGTTTTATGTGTTAGGTTATATTCACCATAATAATGAATATCATTTCAGAGGCTTCATTTAGTAAGTATGAAGGATTCAGACTTTTTCACCTGGCGACGGGAATGCTCCCTCCGGTTTCAGAAATTGACCTGTGCCGACGAGGTATATCAGGAACTTCAGCGACAAACTCAGGCGCTAGAATTCGATTATTACGCACTCTGCGTACGCCATCCCGTGCCTTTTACGCGGCCTAAGATTTCTGTGCATACCACTTATCCGCCACAGTGGCAGGCGCAATATCAGTCGAAGAATTATTTCGCCATTGACCCGGTGTTAAAACCGGAGAATTTCATCCAGGGGCATTTACCCTGGACTGACGAATTATTCGCGGATGCTGAGGAATTATGGCATAGCGCACGGGAACACGGCTTACGTACAGGAATAACGCAGTGTCTGATGCTGCCGAATCATGCTCTCGGTTTTCTGTCGGTTTCTCGTACTAGCATGCTGGAGAGCCCGTTAGACCACGAGGAAATAGAGCTGCGGTTACAACTGCTGGTGCAAGTGGCCTTAACATCGTTGATTCGATTTGAAGATGAGATGGTGATGCCGCCTGAGATGAAATTCAGCAAACGTGAACGGGAAATTCTTAAATGGACCGCGGAAGGGAAGACCTCGGCGGAAATTGCGATCATTCTCTCCATCTCAGAGAATACGGTTAACTTTCATCAGAAGAATATGCAGAAAAAATTCAATGCGCCTAACAAGACGCAGATCGCGTGTTACGCGGCGGCGACCGGGCTTATTTGAGTAGAGAGTACGTTCTGCGTGTCAGACGAGGCAACGGCTGAATGCACCGCATCCAGCCGTTTTTTATTACTGGCGGTAGGCTTGTTTAATTTGCTTAACGGTGTTGGCAAATACCGCGGATTCAGCCTGGTCTTCCATCTGCGCGATTTGTTTTTCCATTTTAATGATCACACGACCGGCGTCAGCCTGGCCCATCGCCTGTAGCATCAGCGTTAGCAGCGATTTCAGGCAGTTTACTTCCTGTGCCAGTTCCTGGTTATTCTCCGCAGTGGCAAATTCAGGTGTGCTCATTTATTTTCCTCATTATAAAACGGCGCTCGTGCGCGACGATGAAAGTCAAGGCGGCGGAGTATACCACAAGGCGCAGCAAAAAATGCAGCGGTTGTTTTTCGTACTTTTACACTGGATGTTTATTTGCGTAAACAACGCGTGCCGCTAAACTGTGCGGCGTTAATAGCGACGAATTGTTTATACCCGGTTCGCTTGCCGTTAATTATTGTTACAAAAATTTAAGAACTGTTTTTTTACGGACTCAGGCGACAGGTTTTTTGTAACTTTTTGAATACAGATGCTTAAAAAAAGCTGCACAAGCCCTGGTGGCGCGGGCTCTCTTTCCACGTTCTGTACAGCCTAATTTCCAAAAACGAGAGCGAAATCGAATAGCCGATTTTTTAACGTTTTAATCTTGTGAGGAAAACCGTTAATATAAACCAAATTATCACTCAGTAGCGTTATCCCTATTCTGGAGACATTTCCTTTGATCAACGTCCTTCTTGTTGATGACCACGAACTGGTGCGCGCAGGGATACGACGCATTCTTGAAGATATAAAAGGTATTAAAGTTGCTGGTGAGGCTTGTTGCGGCGAAGATGCCGTAAAATGGTGCCGCACTAATTCGGCCGATGTGGTGTTGATGGATATGAACATGCCCGGTATCGGTGGTCTTGAAGCAACCCGCAAAATCGCGCGTACCTTTGTTGATACAAAAGTCATCATGCTGACCGTGCATACTGAAAACCCGCTGCCCGCGAAAGTGATGCAGGCGGGCGCTGCCGGTTACCTGAGTAAAGGTGCCGCGCCCCAGGAAGTTGTCAATGCTATCCGTTCCGTGTTTGCCGGACAGCGTTACATTGCTTCCGACATTGCTCAGCAGATGGCCCTGAGTCAGATCGAACCCGAGAAAACGGAATCGCCGTTTGCCAGTTTGTCCGAGCGTGAATTGCAGATTATGCTGATGATCACCAAAGGTCAGAAGGTAAATGAGATCTCGGAACAGCTGAATCTTAGCCCGAAAACGGTGAACAGCTATCGTTATCGCATGTTCAGCAAACTGAACATTCATGGTGATGTTGAACTGACTCATCTGGCCATCCGGCATGGTTTATGTAATGCGGAGACGTTGTTAAGTCAGTGAGTGATGTGTTCGATTCAAAAGCATTTCTGAAAACCGTAACCAGCCAGCCTGGCGTCTATCGTATGTATGACGCTGGCGGTACGGTTATCTACGTGGGGAAAGCGAAAGATCTCAAAAAGCGCCTCTCCAGCTATTTTCGCAGTAACCTTGCCTCCCGCAAGACCGAAGCACTGGTCGCACTCATACAGAATATTGATGTTACCGTCACGCATACCGAGACGGAGGCGCTGCTGCTTGAGCATAACTATATTAAGCTCTATCAGCCGCGCTACAACGTGCTGTTACGCGATGATAAATCCTATCCGTTCATCTTCCTGAGTGGCGATACGCACCCCCGGCTTGCTATGCACCGCGGTGCAAAACATGCCAAGGGTGAATATTTCGGCCCGTTTCCCAACGGCTATGCCGTACGTGAGACGCTGGCGCTGCTGCAAAAAATCTTCCCTGTTCGCCAGTGTGAAAACAGTGTCTATCGCAATCGCTCGCGCCCGTGTCTGCAGTACCAGATTGGCCGCTGTCTGGGGCCATGCGTTGCCGGGCTGGTGAGTGAAGACGAGTATGCGCAGCAGGTCGAGTATGTGCGCCTGTTTTTAGCCGGGAAAGACGATCAGGTATTAACGCAGCTGATCGCCCGGATGGAGAAAGCCAGTGCAGCGCTGGAGTTCGAAGAGGCCGCGCGGATCCGCGACCAAATCCAGGCGGTGCGCAGAGTCACTGAGAAACAGTTCGTCTCGAACACCGGTGACGATCTCGATGTGATCGGCGTTGCCTTTGACGCCGGCATGGCCTGCGTGCATGTGCTGTTTATTCGTCAGGGTAAAGTGCTCGGGAGCCGCAGCTATTTCCCGAAAGTGCCGGGGGGGACGGAGCTGGGTGAGGTGGTTGAAACCTTCGTCGGCCAGTTCTATCTGCAGGGGAGTCAGATGCGCACGCTGCCATCGGAGATCCTGCTTGATTTCAATCTCGACGATAAAACGCTGCTGGCGGATTCGCTGTCAGAACTGGCTGGTCGTCGGGTTAACGTGCAGACCAAACCGCGCGGTGACCGCGCGCGTTACCTGAAGCTTGCCCGGACCAACGCGGCGACGGCGCTTACTACAAAACTGTCCCAGCAATCGACGGTCCACCAGCGTTTAACGGCACTGGCTACGCTCCTGAAGCTGCCGGAGGTTAAACGGATGGAGTGCTTCGACATCAGCCACACGATGGGCGAACAGACCGTGGCCTCCTGCGTGGTGTTTGATGCTAACGGCCCGCTGCGCGCGGAATATCGTCGCTATAACATCACCGGGATCACGCCGGGTGATGACTATGCAGCCATGAACCAGGTGCTGCGCCGTCGCTACGGTAAAGCCATCGAAGAGAGCAAAATCCCGGATGTGATACTGATTGACGGCGGGAAAGGGCAGCTCGGGCAGGCGAAAGCGGTCTTTGACTCACTTGATGTGAGCTGGGATAAAAACCATCCGTTGCTGCTGGGCGTGGCAAAAGGGGCCGATCGTAAAGCCGGTCTGGAGACGCTCTTCTTTGAACCGGAGGGGGAGGGCTTCAGTCTGCCGCCGGATTCTCCGGCACTGCATGTTATCCAGCATATCCGCGATGAGTCACACGATCACGCCATCAGCGGGCACCGGAAAAAACGGGCGAAGGTAAAAAACACCAGTACGCTTGAGACCATCGAAGGCGTCGGGCCAAAACGCAGGCAGATGTTGCTTAAATATATGGGCGGATTGCAAGGATTACTCAATGCCAGCATGGAGGAAATTGCAAAAGTGCCGGGTATTTCGCAAGCGCTGGCAGAAAAGATCTACTACTCGTTGAAACATTGAGGGCTCTGTAGCAACATAGAGCTAAATTTTACTGACAACAAACAGTTACCGTCATTATGCAATTTAATATCCCTACGTTGCTCACTCTTTTTCGCGTTGTGCTTATCCCGTTCTTTGTACTGGCGTTTTACCTGCCAGTCGTCTGGGCCCCTTTTGCCTGTGCACTGATTTTCCTGGTGGCTGCGGTTACGGACTGGTTTGATGGTTATCTGGCACGCCGCTGGAACCAAAGCACCCGCTTCGGTGCCTTCCTCGACCCGGTCGCCGATAAGGTCATGGTCGCTATCGCGATGGTGCTGGTGGCTGAGCACTACCACACGTGGTGGGTAACGCTGCCTGCAGCAACCATGATTGGTCGTGAGATCATTATCTCTGCGCTGCGTGAGTGGATGGCGGAGCTGGGTAAGCGCAGCAGTGTCGCGGTATCGTGGATTGGTAAAGTGAAAACCACCGCGCAAATGGCCTCGCTGGTATGGATGCTCTGGCGTCCAAACGCCTGGGTTGAGTGGGCGGGGATTGGGCTGCTGTGGGTTGCTGCGGTACTGACGCTCTGGTCTATGCTGCAATATTTAAACGCTGCCCGCGGCGATTTGCTTGATCAGTGATCGTTTCGACGTAATTTTCAGCAAACGATCCGGGGATGCAAAAAATAACGTTGACTCATACCGTCATATCAGTAGAATGCAACGCATCGAACGGCGGCACAGCTAGCCGGACGATAATGAAATCAAGTGGTTAGAAGTTAACTTGATGACATGCGGGAATAGCTCAGTTGGTAGAGCACGACCTTGCCAAGGTCGGGGTCGCGAGTTCGAGTCTCGTTTCCCGCTCCAGATTAAAGACATGCGCAATAGCGGGTGTCGCGTAAAAAAGTTTTACGGCGCGTTAGCAAAGCGGTTATGTAGCGGATTGCAAATCCGTCTAGTCCGGTTCGACTCCGGAACGCGCCTCCACTTTCTTCCCTGGCCGGATGGTGGAATCGGTAGACACAAGG